>Ga0190359_1000497_pt1 | contig 26356 bp, 13 predicted proteins | sample 48721823_MG_FD_161269 | JGI IMG/M metagenome (GOLD analysis project Ga0190359, IMG submission 161269) | Hydrothermal vent microbial mat bacterial communities from Southern Trench, Guaymas Basin, Mexico - 4872-18-2-3_MG | ecosystem: Environmental > Aquatic > Marine > Hydrothermal vents >... | reverse complement strand
TACAGGCTTGAAATGATAAACCAGAGTGTCGTGCTTGGTAATGCATCTTATTACTTTGAGCCAAACTGCAGCCATATGGTTGGGCCATCTTATTGGCCACAATATTGGAAATCTGGCATAACAGACGAATGCTACATAGACAAAAATATTTCAACCAATTTCACATATTGGCTTGTCGGGTGGTTGAATGGAACTATAGATGGGATAAGAAATCAAACATTAGACAAAAGAACTCTGTTCCTAAATGGAACAAATGTAACTATAAACGCAACTGTCATTGACGAATGTTCTGTTGGTGTAGATTCTTCAGATGTTAATATAACACTAATTCATGAATATGGTGGAGAATATGGATGCTCACCTGTAAGAGAACTTGGAAACGGAAAGTATTCATGCACATTCAATACTTCTCAAAATCCAGAACCGATGCCTGCCCGATGGTATAATATCTCCCTAATGACAAATAAAACACCTTGGTATGCTTACAATTACTCTTTGAGATATACACCTGAGAGTGGAAGCGGACCGGGTGCATTCTTCATAGAGACAGAACCAATATTATTGGACCCGAAAGTAAATACTTCTGCAGAAGACGGCAATAGTGGAAGCACTGGGGGTTACTCAGAAACATTCAACTTCACTGTGAGAGTTACTGATAGAGATATGGATAAAGTCAGAGCATACCTATACATAAGAAAAAGTGGTGGTGATTGGGAAAAGCTAATAGGCACCAACAACAGTGAAGGTAACGGAGGGATAAATTATGTGTCGTGCGACTCCTGCAACAACACTGTACTATGGATAGAAAAAGATAACTTTGCATGTGGAGATATAGGCAGTTATGAATTCAAATGGAACGCAACAGATACCACAGCTACTCCACCAGGATATTCTGGAGAAAGTGAAGTCTACACAGATGAAACATCTCCTGAGAACTTTACAATTGAAGAAGATGACGTAGAAGTGTTACACTATTATGGAAATAATCAATGGATATGGAGAAATGGTACACAATCCATTGTACTCTCAACATATGTTTATGACATAGACGCTGGTGTCAATCTAACAGTCGGTGAAGCAAGAGGAAAAATATGGATAACAAATGACAGCCAAACATTCAGGGAAGTTTCTACAATGGACCTAGCAGGAACCCCTGGAGAGACTGGATTCTTTAACTACACTTTCCAGCCCGACTGTGTGTATGGATATGGACCTAACCATTACGATGTTGGTAGGCAGGAATGGATTATTGGAACTGTTGATAAACCTGGTGGTGTTTGCTACAAATTTGTCAATTCAACTGACTTTAATATAACACTAAAATCGTATTTAAATGAAACAATTGACCTGCCAAACGGTGACCCATATGAAAAGTATGAAGATAACGTTCCATTTAACTTCTTTGTATTTGATGAATGTGGCAATGGACTAGAAAATATAAACCCAACTCTCTCACTGATTCACCCCACACAAACCTATACTATATATCCGTCAGAAGTCACCGACTTAAATAACGGTACTTACAACACAACATGGGACCCGGATGCAAAATCAGCAAAGCTTGGTGTCTACAATGTAAGCATACACAGTGAATTTGACAACTGGTATCAGGATTATTATGAACCTGTAACCAAATTAAAGCCATATGCATTCAGGATACAAACGAGACCAGAACTGTGGGGAGAAGGTGTTGACTGCAGTGGAGATTGCAGTTGGGGAGAATTATGGACATTTGAAGTTTATTGTAGGGATGAAGACTACGACCAGTTAAACGTAACCCTGTGGAAGAAGAAAGACTCCTCTTCTGGATGGGAAGCAGTTGATACAAAAACATGTCAGGACTCATCACCCGAAGGAACAATATTGACATTCTCAGACAGATACTTCAACTGCTCTGATATAACACCTTCTGGAGACAACAGCCAGTGGAAGTTCAACACAACTGACCAGTGGAATTTCAACAAAACAACACCAACACATAACAAAACAATTGTAAAAGATGATGTAGAAATAACACCATATAGCATTTCAAAAACACAGGTAAATAGGGAAGGAAATGATAACGTAACATTCCAAATGTTGGTAAAGGATACGGACAGAAACCAGTATGTTGGCGAAAATATAAGCACGGTATTCTATGTAACAACAAACTCTGAATGGGATTCCGGTCACTTCAACAATACCACATCATCTTCAATATCATATTTCACATTCTTCCCAGACTGCAACTACAATGCAAGCTGGCACTGGTGGAAGGGTGGAACATACGAAGATGGGTGCTACAAAGACGTTAATTTCACACCACAAAATTATGAAAACCTTGCTAAATTTGACCTGCTGGGTCAGTTAAAGGCAAATATAACAAGACCTGAAAACGGAGAACATTTTGTAGTATGGGACATAATAAACTACACCATAAATATTACAGATGAGTGTAATTCAAACTGGGGACCAATTGAAAACACAACCGTTAACTTATGGTTTAAATCTCCAAGTGATGAATGGGAGCAACATACACCAGATGAAATAAACGAACTTGGTAATGGTTATTACAGTTATTTGTGGAACACTAGTTTCCATCAAGGTGGCTGGTGGGATGTTAAACTTGAAGTCAACAAAACACACTACAATGAAAACTTAACGACATGGATTAATTACACATATCTGAATAATACCGCGCCGCAATTCTCAGATTTCAATGTAACTCCTGATGAAGAAGGGTGGGGAAGAACATTCACATACGATATATTCATAAACGACACACAACTTGATAATGTAACATGCAAATTATACACATCAACAGACAACAAAAATACATGGGTATATCGCGGAGAAGAGGTTATATATTATGGAGTTGGAACGTGTGAAGTAAATGTGACTAACTTCACATGTTCAGATATAGGAACTGACAATTACTATAAATTCGAAATAGATGACGGAACAAATAAGTTTAATACATCTGACCAAAGCGGACCAAGCATAACTGAAGATGATGTAACAATAGAATATATACTTGGTAATGACACCACCGTCAATAGAGTTGGAGAAAATAGTGTGCTCTTCATAGCAAGAGTAAAAGACTTGGACAAAAACAACGAACCAGAAAGCGGAGTAAACGTAACATTTTGGATAACGAATGATGGTAACACTTACCTTGCTCAACCAATAAACCAGACAAATTCATCCGGTTATCTAAATTATTATTTCAAACCTGGATGTGACCCACTTTATGACATTGGAAAACAATATTGGACAGCCGGAGTTACAGATGGTTGTTATGTAGATGTTAACACGTCAAGCAATTATACTGTAACAATAAATGGCAGTCTTGTAAATGATGTTACATATGTTTACAACGGCGGCGGTCCACTTGTACCCCCAATAAATGTAACAAAAATAGAAAATAATGTAACTGTAGAGATATCGGTCAAAGATGATTGTTCAGTTGAGCAAAGTGGCGCAAACGTAAACATAAGCCTTATACACGATAATACCGGAACAACATATCCATGCAAACCTGTAAATGATCTCGGCTCTGGTGTATATAGATGTGAAGAAAACACAAGCCAAATGAAAGCAAAATGGTATAATGTTTCAATTAATTCGTCAAAAGAATATTTGGGAAAGAAAGACTATGTAGAAGACCATGTTTTCTTCATTCAAACAAGGCCAGTTTTAACAGATTACACTCCATTAAACAGCCCAGGTGGATGGGGAGAGACGTTCTACTTTAACGTTACGGTTACAGATGAGGATGAAGACAATGTAACTTTGAACCTGTATGTGAAAAGACCCGGAACAAGCATATGGCTGTTCAAAGATGAGATAAGCCTTACAGCGCCGATAATAAATGAAACTGTGACATTAAATGCGCCATCTGGAACATTCGAATGCCCACAGCATTTGGGCACGGGTGAATTTAAATTTGAGGCAACCGATTCTAGACTCCTAACAAGAAATGCTATAGACAACTATGAAGTTGAAAGGGATGACATAAGGTTTGAAGAAAATAGGGGAGATGGTGGCGAGGTATGGAGAAATGGAACTGATTCATTACCCTTGAGCGTACTGGTTGTTGATGATGACAGAAATGTCTCAACACCATCTGGTGTAGATGCAAAATTCTGGGTAACTCTCAATGGAAGTGATTGGGACAATGGAAAAAACGCACAAACAAACGATAGCGGTTATATAAATTATAATTTCATGAATGAGTTGCCAATAGGACAGCAAAAGTGTGATTATTCTCTTGGTGTACAAAAATGGAGAGTATGGGGAAATGGAACCTGCTACAAGGAAGATTACTCACAAAATTACTCTTTGACAATAAAATCCAACTTAATACTGAATATAACCATTCCTGATGGTGAAGGATACCTAAGAGGTGACTTGGTACCAATATTAGGAAGAGTTGAAGATGATTGTTCCAATTACCCAAATGGAGTTGAAAATGCCACAGTAACCTATGAATTATTCAGAGGAAGCAATAAGTATACATGCTCTAAGTCAAACAATGCTGGATGGAACGAAGGCTCTGGTTGGTACAACTGCACTTGGGACTCATCTGCAAGGGCAAAGGGATATTATGATATTAGGATGAACGGAAGCAAAATATACTATGGACCAAACTCCACTACAAAAACCGATGCATTCTTCCTGGGAGAAGCACCAACCCTTTCAAATCCAGGAGTAGACCATGGTGTAGGTGGATGGGGAGAAGAATATACATTCTCAGTAGTTTTCAGTGACCCTGATTATCACGACAATAATGTAAGCCTTTGGGGAAGTTACGATAACATAACGTGGGGCCTGATAGATTCCGAACTGGTAAAGGGTGTTGATAGGACAGTCAACTTTAATGACAGGTTTACTTACGAAAATATGAGCTCCATAAGTGGGACAGGCATAAGATATTTCAAATTCAAAACAGTTGACCCATTTGGATACTCAGATGAAACATCATCACAAAATATAACGCTCGTTGAAGACAACGTCACAGTAAGTGTAACTTCAAATACCACATCGGAAGTTAGAAGAATAGGAAATCAAGATGCACTCCTCGAATTCAGAATTTATGACAGTGACTTGGGAGTTTATCCAAATCAAACCAGCGGCAAAATATGGGTAACAGAATACCACAATAACTACACAATAAATTACTCATGCAGCTCCGATAATGGTTACTGTGGAATAAACCATAATCCAAACTGCACAACATCAGTTGGCGTACAAAGATGGGTGGGTGGAACAGATGATTATAGATATCAAAGGTTGAATACCAGCGAAACAAACCTGACAGTTATAGGACAATTAAATACATCCATAATCAATCCTATTGATGGAATAATAGTAAACAGAAACGAAAATGTCACATTCAACGCTACAGTGCATAACGACTGTAATGAAAAAATTAATGACTCAAGTGTTAATTGGTATAATGAAAGTTGGGGACTAATCGCCCAAGGATACAACACAACATGGACTGTGCCATCGTATTATAAATTGGGTCCATCAACTGTTTATGTGAATGCCAGCAGGCAGTATTATGATGTAGGAGCAAACAGTTCAAACATCTATGTCTACGGATGGAGTGAAGCAGATGATATCACACCTGCAAATGGAAGTGACTATGTAGCTGGTTTGTCAGTGAATGTTAAGTGCCATATTAGAGATGCTGATGAACTTAACTCAATAGAAAACTACACAGTCAGATTCTACAAAAACGGCACTCTCGTTAAAACAACTCTTACAGAATCAGACGGTTGGGCAACATGGTCATGGTCCACAGCATCAGAAACACCTGGATGGTACAACATATCTTGCAATATAACAGACGACGATGAACTTTATTACAACACAACAGTTTCAGAAAGAAGTTCACTTATTTTCATAAGAAGACCTCTGATTATAGATTACATAAATACTAATCCTGGATCAATATATAGAAACGATTCTTACAGCCCCAACGAAACTAATGTAACAGTGAGAGTTCAGGATGCATTAACGGGACCTGCCGATGGAGCAAATGTAAGCTTCTACAACTCCACCAATTACCTAAATTCCTGTTTAACTGGTTCAGATGGAAGATGTTGGATAATGTATAATGCCCCAGACAATACAACACCAGATATATATACGATTTATATGAATGCTACAAAAACAGGAACGGAATCCTCTGAAACAAATCAGACAAATGTAAAAGTAATGGGTGTATTATATCTTAACATAACATCTCCTTTAAATGGCAGTGACTGGGGTAAGTCTGATATAATAAGCCTTGCCGCATCATCACACGATGAAAATGGCAATTCCTTGTATCCAAATGTGAAATGGTACAATGAGACTTCATTTGTGGGAGAGGGTGGCTCAACTACTCTTGATCTAAGGACTCAAGAAACCGGATGGAGAAACATAACAGCAAATGCAACAGATGATTGCTATAATTATCTTGGAACATCATGTTATGCAGTCGGAGAAGATAGTGTATTGATACTGGTGAAGAGTTTATCCAAAGTTGTATGGATAAACCCACCAGCACATGGGCCACCATATGAAGAATTGCCTGTCTTGGAACCATTTGATGCAGTCTGCCAAGTCAAAGACACTACAACTGAAAGTGGAATTCATAACTATCCTGTAGAGATGTGGTACACATGGTCCACATCATACAATTACATTGGCAAATTCTATACTAATCAGAGCGGTTACGTGAGCTATGAATATACTCCACAACAAAAGGGAACCCTGAAATTCAAATGCAACATAACAGACAATGTAACCTTACAATACACTGCCGATATACCTGAAACAGAAGCAACTTTCACAGTAAAGGACACAAGACCTCCTAAAATATTCTCAACATCTATAGTGCCGAACGAAAGCATTGAAGCAAATTTAAACTACACTAACATAAGCGCTATAATCACGGATGAAATAGGAATATCGTCTGCGTGGGCAAATATAGGAATGCCAAATGGAAGTTATGTAAACGTAACCATGAACAGGAACTCCGACATGACTGTGTCAAAGCTCATAGAAAACGCATCTGAGTCAGAAAACTCAGGATTTAATTACACAGAGAATATAACCGAACCAGGAACCATGCAGTATTTCGACGTTACAATACTCAATTTAAACGGAAGTGAAATATACTTCAACTTAACAGTTAATGATGTATTAATAGCCTCAAATTATTCAGCACCAAACGGAACAAACACAACAATAGACGCCACTTTAAATATTTCAGAATTTAGCTTACCTGGCATTCAAACAATCAATATTACCATAATGAATTCAACTGGTTACACTTCCCAGGCAAAATATAAGAGTTACTTAAAATACAAAGTAATTTCTACAAGGTACATTGGTTCGTACGTGCCTCCAATTGGAGGAACCTACAACGCAACTGTGTATGCTAAGGATAACCCGCCGGAAAGCAATGTCAACTCAAGCTTTGCCGGATACTTTGACGTCTGGGGCAAAACAAGTGGACTTGTTGTAAACACACCAACACAAATTGTCGCAAGTGGTATATCACAGGTTGATGACTATAAATTTAACCTCTCAATAAACTTCACCAATAATGGACCTGCAACAGCATGGTTAGTCAACCTGACTGTGGATGATAATCCAAGCGGCTACATCGAATATAATGACACTTTCCATGAATGCGGAAACCTCACAGTAAATGAAACATGCAAATGGGGATTAGAAGTAACTGTTTTAGAAAAAACACCACCAATACTTATAACAGTTTATGGAAATGTAACATGGCGCAACCCAGACCTGACATTCAATTCAACTAAAAACTGGACTGATGTAATAGTAAGCGAAAACCCAATGATAGAAATAATAGAAAACTCCGTAGAAGGTGAGACTCCACACGACGCAACAACAGATGTTGGAAACATAACAACATGGTCAAAGGGTAACGTACCTATAACAAATGTAAATATTCAGACAGTCGGTGGAAATCTTGGGTTAGATTGCCCAGAATGTGTTGTAACAATATTTCCAGATGAACAGGGTATTTTAAATGCTGGCGAAAACTTCACATCAGATGTATCTATAGATGTTCCAGCAGGGCAGGATCCAGGCATTTACTGGACAAAGATACGGGCAACTTCAGACAACGCTGGATATGATGAGACCCTGTTAAATGTAAGCGTGCCTTGGAACAGCTCTTGGACAAGAAACCCAGAGATGTTTGGAAACATACTTGCACCACTGAACACAAGCGGAAGTATTGGAACAATTCAAACAGACAACATAGGAAACGTAAAACTTTCATTTTCATTATATTCAACTGGGGATGCAGCTCCATTCGTACAGATATATCCAGCTGCATTTGACCTGGAAAAACAGGTTGAAAGAAACGTAAGCATATCATTCTCTGTGCCGGATAGTGCAACTCCAGGAAACTACTACGGTGAGATTAAAATATATGTAGATGATGAGAATGGTGATGATGCCACACCTCCGTATAGGATAGTTAATTTCACTTTGAATGTAACAGACATGCCTCCAGCAATTGAAAATGTAAGCATCGAACCTTATGTATTTGAAATTTATTACGAATCTACAAATATATCATCAATCATAACTGATAATTTCGCTGTTGACAAAGCATGGATAAACGCAACAAGACCTGATAATTCAAGCTATGTTGACTTCATGAATAATAATGGATCTTTGTATACGATAAATTATAACACTACAATTAGTGGTGTGCATTCCATAGAGATTTGCGCAAATGATACAGCATCACTGGTATCATGCACTTCTCCGTTCGATATAATTGCATCCGGGAACACATCCATTGAAGCAGTGCCCAATTCAACTCTTGTGGAAGTTGCCAACATAACAATCTATGAAGGTGCAAACTTCATATTGAATATTACAGCAAATAACACTGGATATTCAAGAGCAAAAGACGTAAATATAACGATAGTGACTCCGAATAATATAAATTCTAGCAAAAGTTTAATTGAATTTGGGCTGTTATTGAAGAATTCGTGGTCTTCAAATATAACAAACATATATGTAAGAGAATCAACTCCACCAGGAGATTATCTTGTGAATCTAACAGCAAACTGGACAAATCTTGATAACACAAGTGATTGGAGTATATCAAATGTAACAGTGAAGATATTGTCTAACCCTGTAATTGACATTCTAAATGATACAATAAATATGACAGCACAAAGCGGCAACAGCGACATAGAAAACATGACATTAATGTCCATAGGTAACGATGAAGTGGATGACATAACAATTTCTTGCATATCCGGCGAAGTTTGCCAGAACTTCACAGTAGAAATAGAGCCAAACTACATATCACTGCTACAATCTGGAAACATAACCTCGGTAAGAATTAACGTGACAGTTCCAGATAGCTATCCAACTGGAACTTACTCTGGAATTATAGATGTAAACTCACAAAACACATCAGATTCTGTTCCTCTATACGTCAATGTTCCCTTGAATTTGTCCTGGTCGCAATCTCCAAGCGAGATATCAAAGAGAGTTATAAAATCAAAAGACGGTTCATTTAGTGGTGTAAATATAAAGAACACTGGAAACTCACCGTTGAGATTGGATATAATATGGTATGGAAATGTCACCCCATATCTAACAAAGAATGCCACAGAACTTTATCTTGACATTGGTGAAGAAAAATACGTTGAAATAAACTATTCTGCCCCTGATGTAAACCAAGAAAGTGTTTATACGGGATATATTAAGAGCAGGAATACAACCACCACGCCAAGCGAGAAATCAACATTCCTGAATATGAGTGTATATCCATTCTCTGTTGACATAATAGAACCAACACAAACACAACCAGCAACAAACGTTACATATAATGAAACCATAGAAGCAAAGGTTAACGTAACATATGGATTGACCTGGATTATAAGTGGATTGGATTGGGAAGTAAGAATAGAAAACTCTACATCAAGCATAGAAGCCAACATAACAAATGCCCAGTTTTCTTCTGTGGAAAAACTATGGCACATAAACTTCACATCACCTGACCTTGAAGATAACCGTGCATATAACCTTAACATAACTGCAAATTATACTGACAAAAACCTTATACTATCAGACATTGAACATAATTCAATAGTTTACGTAGACACTATTGCACCATTGGTAAGCCTTTATGTACCAGAAAAGGTTGCCTCCAATTCCACTGTAGAGATACTTTCTAACGGCACAGATTCAGGAGGTATAAGAAATATAACTGGAATTGTTACATACCCAGACAATACAACAGAGCAGGTTGTATTTGATTTCATAGAACAAATTGAAAATGTCTACATGTACAAGCTTGACTTCTCAAACACATCACAAATGGGAATATATAAGATAAATGTAACTGCCTGCGACCTGTCAAGTAACTGCAACTCAACGAACACAACATTCGGGGTATATCCAATGATATACTTTGCGGGACACTCTATAGACATAGAAGATCCCGATGAGCCCACCCTTCATGTTGGATTCAGTTTTTATGATCCCGGAACATCCACCTTGCTTTACTACATTCAATCTGACACCAATGGATACTACAATGAAACAATAGACGCAAGAAGCTATGATATGTATGTCAATATATGGAACGATTCATTAAAACTTTACGACAGCTCCATAATAGAAAACACCAACGATCCAATGTTGTTTGGATACATATCTCCAACACTGATAGGAAAGGGCTCATTGAAAGGCATGGCAATAGAAAACACACTAAACTTTAGTGTAGCAAAACTGACGTTCGACTATTCCGAATTCAGTGACATAACTGTAAGCAATCTGGGCATATATTCTTGCGAAGACTGGGATAGATACTCGGGATGCAACGGTGACTGGACAAGATTAAGCTCAACTACAAACACAAATTCATCAACCATATCAACCACAATACAAAACAAAATAGAGAAGGCGTATGCACTTGCAGAATATGTTTGCGGTAATGGTGTCTGTGAATATGATTATGGGGAATCCAGTGCAACTTGCCCGCAAGATTGTGTAGTTACCACCACTACAATATCGCCAGGGGGTGGAGGTGGAGGAGGCGGAGGAGGTGGCGGCGGAGCTGGTACAAGAGTCCCAGAAGAATTCAAACCAGTGCCTCTGGAAGTGAAAGCACCTGTAATAGACGTCACCATATATCCAGGGGAAAGAAAAGTATTCAGCGTCGAAATAACAAACAATAAGATGGCACCAATTTCAACAAGCATAGAAGCTGAAGGACCCGTATGGAATTTATTGGAATTCCAAAAAACAAACTTTGATGTACTTGGAAAAAGCACTGAGGTAGTTGAAGTTGCAGTCGCACCATCAAATGATACACTACCCGGAGTATATACTGGAGATATTGTTATAAAAGCGGGTGGAATAACACATAGAATACCTGCAACAGTTGCTGTGGAGATACTGGAAGAGCCACTGCTTGATGTAAAAGTCAAGGCACTCACAACAAGCGTAGAGCCTGGAGAAGAATTTAAGTACGAGGTGAGTGTTATAAACATGGGAGCAACTGCAAAGATAGACGATATAGTGCTTAATTACACCATAAGAAACCTAGAAACCAATAAAATAATATCCATGGACCATGAAACCGTTGCTGTAGAAAACATAAAAACTCTGAGAAGGTCTATTAAAATCCCCGAAAATACAGAGCAAGGAAATTATGTAATAGATGTAAGAGCAAACTATTGGTATAACAGGAAATTTGCTACATCATCTGCATCTTTCAGGGTTTACATAGAACCTGTACCGCTGAAAGTTTTGAGACAATTGTTCACATACTGGTTGACTTGGGTAATAGTTTTCATAGTAATACCAATATCTTACTATGGTGTGAAGTTCTACAGGAAATATAAGGAAACTAAGAAGAAAAAAGCTAGATATATATTCCCATTGTCTTATAAGGATCTCCCGCAACCAGGACCAAGAGCCATAGAACTTGGCCTCATAGCGGATACAAACAAGAAAGCATACTTCAAGATGGATGACTTAACAACACACGTTCTAACTGCTGGTGCCACAGGATCAGGAAAATCAGTATCAGCAATGGTTATTATTGAGGAGGTTTTAAAGAAGAAAATACCTGTTATAGTATTCGATCCAACTGCACAATGGACGGGATTCCTAAGACCTTGTAAAGACAAGAAGATGCTTTCATTCTACAAGAAGTTTGGACTAAAAGAAGAAGATGCCAGGCCATTCCGGGGTATGATATTTGAAGTGAGCGACCCCAACGTTAAAATCGATATGAGAGATTGGCTGAAACCTGGTGAAATAACCGTATTCACATTAAACAAGTTGACAACCGGACAGTTTGACAAAGCAGTCAGAAATATAATAGGTTCTGTATTTGCACAGACATGGGAAGAAAGTCCTGGATTGAGAGTTGTTGTTGTGTTTGACGAGGTGCACAGGCTCCTTGAGAAATATGGAGGAAAGGGCGGCTACATATCACTGGAGAAAGCATGTAGAGAATTCAGAAAATGGGGTATTGGGCTTATAATGATATCACAGGTTTTATCTGACTTCAAGGAAGCTGTCAAAGGTAACATATTGACTGAAATACAGATGCACACCAAGGGCGGAGAGGATATAGAAAGAGTAACAAAGAAATACGGGCCTGATTACGCAAAAAGAATAGCAAGCCAAGAAGTTGGTGTAGGGCTTGTTCAGAATCCTGGGTACAACAAAGGTAAACCTTGGTTTGTCAACTTCAGACCATTGGTGCATTCTCCACATAAACTGTTCGAAGAGGAATTGAATACGTATAAGAGACTTGGTAATGAAATATGGAAGATAAGAGAAATTGTTAAAAAGTTGAAAAAGAAAAAAGTCGACACAACCGATATAGAATTTGATTTGAAGCTCGCGGAAGACAAGCTGAAAGTTGGCTCATTCAGGATGGTAGAAATTTATTTAGAGGGGCTAAGAGATGTGGTGAAAAAGTATGAGAAAAAATAAAATGTTGATAACTCTGGTGATATCATTTATTTTACTAATAAATCTCGCCAGTGGATTTTCCTTGGAATATGAAAAAGAGTTTATGGTTTTACCAGAGACAGAAAATGTATTTTACATAACAGTAAACAACTCTGGCGGCGAAAATACAACAATAAATATGAGCTGTGAATCTGAAATTCAAGTCGACTGCCCCGAAAGAATAGATATTTTGAAAGACGAAACTAAAAAAGTTCCCATCTCTGCGAAAAGTGAAAATCCTGGTGTGTATAACATTAGCTTTAGAATAGGTGGTGAGAACGGAAGCCTTGAAATTATATCCACAAATACAATCAAATCTCTTCTAAATATTTTAGATAATTACAATAAAACAATAACAGCCATAAAAAAGAGGAATCCGGAAAAACCAATTCCACAAGTAGCTGAAATAGAAGAAAAGTTGAAGGATGCCTATTATACCTACGAAAATAGAGAATATACAAAAACTAATGAATACATAAGGGAGATTCAAAAGGAACTGAACAATATATCAGCCAACGTAAGTATCAACGCGGGACTAAACGAAACTAAAGAAAAAACGGGAAGACCCAAAGGTTTTGAAACCTACTATTTGGCTATCCTGTTTGTTTTAGTTGTTTTAATAATAATCATTATTATCTTTGTACATAAATCAAAAAAAACGGAAAAAGTTGAATTTAAGAAAGATCTGTCGGACATAAAAAAATCTATTTCTCATAAAAGTCGCAGAAAAAAATAAGACTATTTAATTTTATAAACTAATAAGTTTAAAACTAATTATGCCAAAGGGAAAAACTATAGGAGATGAACTAAGAGAAGAAGGTTTAATAGTGGAGCCAAAGAAAGAGGATGAAGTTGAAATTGTGAAAAAAAATGAAGATCCTTTGGTTGACCTTACAATGAGAGTAGATAGGATTGAAGGAAAGCTTGATATAATAACCACCAGACTTGACGCATTTTCTCAGAATATAAGTGATGTAAATGATAAAATCGGCGACCTAAGAAGAATGGTCATCGATAGAGAAAAAACTTCAAGTGAGCTTGAAGCAAATTTCGAAAGAGTTAAAATGATAGTAGAAGACATTGATCCCGAAAGAATCGCTAGAAAATTTGAAAAATTTGAAGGAGAAATAGAAAAACAAAAAGGAAAAATAGAAAAAAACGAAACATTCCTAAACAAGTTTGGTGACAGGCTTAAAAAAATTGAAGATAATTTTTCTAAAATAAAGAGCTTTGAAAACCTGGTAAATGTCACTGAAGAAATAAACAAAGAGATAAAGAAGATAAAAGAAGATAAAAGGTATACAGATAAACTTGCTGCAAAGGTTGAGGGTATTTTTTCTGAAATGAAAAAAGAACTCTCAAGAATAAAAAAAGATAGAGAAACCATATCAAAAGTTGACGAGCTGACAAACAATATGATAAAAGATCTGGATATGCTTAAACTAAGGTTTGAAGAACAAACACTTAGAAAAGATGACCTTGATTCTATAAAGAGTGATATAGAAAAAGAAGCCAAAGAAGTAAGTGGAGAAGAATTCGTGTCACTAAAGAAAAAAGTTGCGATGCTGGAGCTTAAAACTATGACCAAAGAAGAACTTCTGGAGGAAAAGAAAAAAACAATGGATCTTATAGAAAGGTTTAAGCACGACTATGAGAATAATGAAATAAGTGCAGAAAGCTATAATGAATTTAAAAAAGCAAGTGAAGAAAAACTAAAAGAAATAAATTCAGTGCTTTATGAAAAATGGGGTATAAAAGAACTGACTGGATTATTAATGGAAAATGTTCCCAAGAAAAGGAGGAGAATATTCAAGAGAAAAAAAGACAACACGGAAGAAATATTGAAGGAAGTTGAAAGGTCACTAGGAAAAACAAAAATAGATGGCATAAAAAGAAAAGAAGTTGAGGAATTGAAGAACATTGGAATATTCTCCCTTGAAGACATAAAAAGAGAGAACATCAGAAAGATAAAAAGTATTTTAAATAAGAAATCCTTTAGAATTATTATATCAAAACTCTTGAAATCTGGACATTTTGAAATTTTACCAGAGAGAGAAGAAAAAATAGCAAATGACCTGAAGGAATCTTACAAGAATGGATTAATATCCGATAACGCGTATGAAAAAAGTTTAGAAAAAATAGTAGATAGGGTGGTTATGAGTGTCCGATGATTTGGTGGAAGATGTTGTTGATGATGTTGTTGAAAAACTAATTATAGAAAATATTAAAAAAGAATTTATTGATATGAAGGATGAATTTGAAGACCTTAAGATAAAATTTGAGGAATTTAAAGAAGGGGAGAGAGAAATAAGAAAAGATTTCATTAACTCCAAGAAATCAATAAACAAAATCAGAAGAGAAATAGATACACTAAAAGAAAAGGTTTTTGATGTTGAAAAAATAAGGGATGAACTATTAAATATAGAAAATGTTAAAGATGAACTAATCATAAAGGAAAACAACATAAAAAAAGGTATGAAAAATATTGAAGAAAAACTATTTAAATTAGAGAGAATATTAAAAAAGGTAGGTGTAAATAATGGAAAAAAAATTAAAAGAAAATAAGGAATCAATATCAATGGAATCCCAAGCAGTTATAGAAGAAATCAAAAAAAGATTAAGAAAACTTAAGCAGGAAAGAGAACAACTGGAAGAATCCCTACTTGGAAAGGAAGAAGATTTGAAAGGAATGGAAGAAAAACAGAAAAACCTTAGGAAAAAGCTTGTGGAAATAGCAAAAGAAGAAGAAAGGCTCTCACATGTAAAATCAAAAATAAGAGATGCCATTGAAGAAATAGAGACAAAAATAGAGAAACTGTCTGAAGTATATTCAGAATTAGAAGGGCTTTGGGGAGAAGAAAACAAAAAATAGAATTATTCCTTTCCATATTTCTTTTTTAATTCTTCATATGTTTTTCTAGATATCAATCCGTCATCATATTGCTTCTTTATTGCCTTCAATATGTCAGAATGCTCTTTTATTCCATGGATTTTCTCCTCTTTCATTCTTTTTATTCCTTTGAGTAGTTTTATTCTATTCTGGATATGGATTCTTTTCAGTGCTAATATTGTAACAGATGAAATCGCAACGACTATAATTATTATTACATAAACCCATATCGGAACTATTGATACAATTTTAGGCGGTTTTGCCAGCGATAATTGATACCCAACCTCTTCCAATATGTTTCCCGCCTCGTCTAATGTCTGGGTTGCCTCTAGTAATTTTTTGTCGTTAAGGTATCTCTCACCTACATCAACCATATTGGTTGCCTTCTCAAGAAGCCTCAAGGCATTTGATACATCACCGCCCTCTTCACCAATCTCTCCAGCCTGTGACTCAAGCTTCTTGATGAGGTCCCTTGATTTTGCAATTCTTGCCTTCAACAGCTCCTCCTTAGACTCGAAAACATCTATATTGTAGGGTTGCCTTGACTCCGCTTCTCTTGCTATCACTCTTAGACTACTCATATAAGAGCCACGGCTTACATTTTCTGGAATTTCAAACTTGGTTATGAGATAACCGACAGAGCCTGGAGAGAGAGAAGATATATCCTTTATGGACTCAAACCAGCTTATTGGTATGTTTTCAAAGAAGCATGATATATCATGCAAATCTGATCCGCCTGTATTCTTAACTTCTAATATTATGTATCTGGTGCCTCCTCTTTCTATCATCAACTCGCTTGGAAGCACATTTATTATAGATAATTCTTTTGATATTTCCTCTTTTGGCGGGGCAGCGCCAGCGCCTCCTCCCCCACCCGGACCACCACCAGGTATCGTAGTAGTTGTTGTGGATTCTATCACCCTAAAACTCTTATTTGTCTGTATTGATGATTGCAAGTTGGAATATGTCATCTTTACGTTGAGATAATAATCCCCAAGAGACTGGTCAGAGTATATTGGCAAGCTTCTGTGAAAAGTTTTGTTTGTTGCTGGGCCAACATACACAGCTTCTCCAGTCACAGAAGCATACGTCTGACTTCCGTCAGAAATCCAATAATCCAGCGTCACATCCTGCCCAACGTCGCCCATATTCTCTATATAAATTTCAAAATCTTGTGTATCTCCTTTTGGAACCTCTGATTCGTAATTAGATATAACAACGTCGTAAGGTCCACCAGAAGATACCCTAAAAGACTTTATATGCTTTACTTCTCTTGTTCCCTGTAGAATTGACAGGTCAGCCAGGTAATAACCATTTGCAGTTGTTGGCGGCATAGCATAGTCATACATGTATAAGATGCTTGTATCGGTTTGATTAACTATTTCAAAATCAGATTTGTCTGCCTGTAGATATAAATCCTGAGCAGGGTCGTAAACTCTGAGAGTCAAATTGTCAGGTTCCTGAATTGGATTATCCGTATATAAAAGAAGATAAAATTGCATCACATTATCAGGATACCACACAACACTTGTTTCGAACTCACTTGAATACCTTTCATAAACATTGAAATTATAGTTTTTTGTATCATTTATAGAAATGTTTCCAGCGCTATCATAATAAGTTGTAAAGGAATTTAGGCGATATTGACCAAGAGGTGCGTCAGATGGTATCTGAAAAGTTGGTATTAAGTCAAGAGTACCATTGGAATTTGTTTGATAACTTTCTTCAAATCTTTTATTGTTCTGAGAATCATACAACCTTAAAGTAACATTTGCTGACAATGGCTCATTAACCCCATCTGTTACATTGTAATAAATAGAACCTGATTCACCAACAAAATAATCTTCCCATCCTGTTTTAAGATTTGTAAAAAGTTTAGGATAAGCATAAAACTGAGAAGTGGAATTCCCCTGCATATTGACGCCATCTTCAGCATAAACAGTAACAGTGTAATAGCCAATAGAACTTGTATTCCCCCATACATCAGGGTATTGTATCCAATATTCGTATATATTGGAATAAACTTCAATCAACGTCATTTCTGCACTGTCCAGCCCCCCATATGGAGTTGTTACATTCGCCCTTGCCCACGCTATCCCGGTGCCAGATAGGTCTGTAACATTCGCATAGATGTCCAAAGAGCCGAATTCTTCAATGATATCGGGCTGGAAGGATATGTTTATTGATGGATGAGCATATGGTGTGAGGTAAATATACAATTCCTGATTTTGCGGGGAAGCGATTTGTGCCGCCTGCACAGTATAAGTAGAATTATAATAACCTTTGGGGTATCCAGTTATGTTCCACCACACAGAAAATGTATAGGTTCCCTGTTTTGAAACTGTAAAATTAGTTACATTCACATAAGTATAATTAGCCTCAGACGGTGAGATTGTGAAATTTATTTCGGCGTTGCCTGTATTTGTAACTAAAACATCCGTAACCTTTCCTTCATCCTGATATGTGGGCTGCTCCTTGTATGTTGGAGACATGGTCCATGTCCTGCTGTAAGGCACAGATACATTTAGCTCTAAGGATTTCCATCCATCATTGTAAGTGGACACATTCAAAAGTCCACTATAATTTCCGGGATCATAGTAAAGAGGTATTGTAACATTTACATTGATTGTCTGGTTTTCTCCCGCAGACAAAATAGTTGGAGATGGTATGAATTCGAATGAAAAATCAGATAAGTTATAGACATTATATTCAATCCCTGTAACAGCATCATTCCCTACACTTCTAATAGTGAAATTACCAATAATTAATTCTTTTCCATGCTCAGCTGAACCATTAATTTCACTCTCGTCTATGGATATTAAAGGATTAGATTCAACAGTCACATTGACAACGGTCTTATTGGAATTTGTTCCTATTCCAGGATTAAGCCATTCCGTAGTAACATTGAATTGATAATCTCCTGGTGATGTTCTCTTAATTGAAATTAAGAATGGTTTTGAACAGGTGTCACCAGCGCTGACATTCCCACAGAACGCTTTATTATCTGTGTAATTGGAAAACCAATACTGCGGTAATTCAAGAGTTATGTTTGTGTCAAAAGCTGTTACATTTCCTATGTTTGTAGTATTGGCAATTATTGTAAAGTTCTGATAATCATACCAAGTAACATTGTCGGCAGTGAAATTGTTTGGCTCTGCCTCTATACTCATATTCGTCTCAGGAACAATTATCTCCAAAGTTAAGTTATCCCATCCATCATTGGATGTTGTAACATTTAAATTTCCATAAAATATTCCTCTTGGATGACCCGAAGGGACGAAAACAGAAATTTGCACAGACATGTTTTGATTCATACCAAGCGTTGTTATGTTATCTGGTTCAAAACTAAAAGTCATATCGTCAAGTCCCGTGACATTAAAATCCACATCAGATATGTTATCGTTGCCTATTGACATTACCGTAAAATTACCTACAATTTCCTGTTGCCCTGTAGGTACGAACTTTGACAAAAACTCCTCTGGAACATTCATTGAAGGATTTGAAGCAACAGTCACATTGAGATAACCCTGGCTTGAATTATAGTCCCCGCCAGGGTTTCTCCATTCTACTGTAGCATTAACCAAATAATTGCCTGGAGCAGTTGCCTCCGGTATAGTTATTAAAAATGGTTGTGATGAAAAATCGCCTATGTATATATTGCCGAGGGATTCAAAAGTTGAATTAGCAGACCATTGCGGAAGTAGTGATAAAGTTACATTTGTATCATATGCTGTACCATTTCCAATGTTTGTTGCATTTACAATAGCTTCAAAAGATTGATTTTGGTAAAGAGTTATATTATCTGCAATAAAACCATCGACAACAAAAGTGAAATTTACACTTATGTTTGTTTTAACGTCCTCAGTGCTGAATATATCAATATCCCATCCATAATTTTCTGTTTTATCCGCAGTACAGTTTAGCGTAAAGGTGCCATAATATGAAGGAGCGGTGAAATTCAAAAAATATGTTCCATTTCCATAATCTGTGTAGTTATCAATGTATGTAGAACCCCAACTGCAATTTAATGATGCATTTGAAATCCACGTATCCTCCCTGTAATTCTTTACCCAAATTGTCGTGTTAATAATTCTGCCAACGAGACCGGAAGGATTCAGGATTGTTGTATTAACAAAATATTCATTGGTTAGATTGAATAATTTACTGCTTGAATTAAGATAATTAAACTCATCATCATAGGCCGTTGATGTTATATTCCACATACCAACCGAGTGCAGCGATGTGAAATTGAAGTAATTCGAAAAAACATTGTCCCCGGCTGTATCATCACCATGGGAAGAACTCCCATCGTCATAAAGAATTATGGTTTCATCATCCCCTGTACCTGAAGTCCCCATATCTAAAGTTGCATTAATGTAACTTACAAGTTCTCCCGAATCATATGTTACATTCACCGTTATCTTAGCTGCCTCCCCCCTGTTGTATATGTCATAATCCGTGTTTGTCTCTATCCTGACTTTCCATTTTTCTGGTGATTGCTGAGAAATAACTACAGGATTTAGGAGCCTGTTCCTTAGGTCTGTTATTTGAGTCTCCGAAGGAGAACCTCCAATTTCAGCTGGACTGTTGAAATGCAATACAGCATCATCCAAAATAAATGAGCCGGAAGGAATATTAGTTGAATTAAGCTCTATTCCCATTCTTCCAGATGTGCTGTTCCTCTCTGCAGCCCAGAAATTTGATGTAGAATTTACATTTATCAACCCTATGTGCGAGCTTGCAAACTCTGAAGCAAACCATTGCCAAGAACCGGGCTCTGTAGAGTTGCCTGATGAGGTCCAATCCAGTCCACCCCTGACAACATCTATGGCCAAAGCCCCTGCCTCTGTGGAATTTCTCGTTATGGCATAATTTGCTGTGTTGGTGAAATTCTGCTCAATCCAAATCCATTGTTTTTTTGCATAAAATATATATTTCTTTTTTATCCTTCCTTCTGTATTGTTTTCCTGATTCCATAAAGTTTCATTACCTTCCTGTCTAACAACAATTCTAACAGGTCCCACATGTTCAAAAATTGCGCTTCCGTTTAAATCAAAAGAAAAATTGTAAGTGCCGTTAGAATATTGCGTGTATTCTATAGTTTTCTCATTTGAACCAGGCATTGTAAATATCTCATTGTTTGCATAATCACTCACCCTATACAGGCCTGACGTGTTCTCCCCTCTCGACGTATCCACATACCATCTCAAATATGTGTTATTTACGTTGAATTCTTCCCCGTTCCAAGAATAGGAAAGATTTGTAGGATAAGCAGGCTTCTGTTTCTGCCTGTTTAATGTATCAAAATAAATATAATAATATCTTTTTGTGTTCGATGGCGTTGTTCCATTCATCAGAAATACCACCGTACCGACAGCATTATTTGACGAATCAAAATTATTTTCTTCATCAAACTGGCTCGTAACCTCATACAAAAGACTTCCCGTGGAATTATACTCAAAAACTCTCGTGGAATTTGCATCAAAATCGTCAGAGACACCAAGCCCCTCCAAAATTGATGTAAAATTTACATAGTATTCGATTGGCCAGTCCTCCCTGCTGTATTCGGTGGTATTCACCTCTATAGGTATTCTATAATACCATGAGGAATTCCACCACTCTGCTGCCATGACACTCGTCGGGATACTTAAAAATATTAAAAATCCTACAAAAATGAAGATACTAAAACCTATTAAATTTCTTCCTATCATACTGACCATTTTGGGGGTGTTACTAGTAAAAATGGTGTTTGAATAAATATAAAATTTCCTCCCAAAAAGCTGTCATTTTGCTTATATTTTCATTATAATGTCCTTTAAACCATGCCCGGTGACTATCATAAGTGTCTTTCCCTTTAACTCCAACTTCTTTGCCCCGGCATAACTTGCCGCGCCCGATGCCTCAGCAAATATTCCCTGCTCCGCCAATTCTTTTTTTGCCCTCAGAATCTCTTCGTCCGTAACTGTTACTCCCTTTCCCTTGGTCTTCTTCAAGGCATAGAGTGCTTCCTCGCCGTAATTGGGCCTCCCGCAAGAAATTGCAGATGCTATCGTTTTTGGGTTTTTTATCTCTGGTATATTCTCCATTCCAGTATTTAAAGCCCTTATTACAGTAGAACAATGGGAAGACTGTACTGCAATAATCCTTGGTAATTTTTCTATGAGGCCGACTTCTTTCATTTCTACAAGGCCCTTGTATGTAGCATAGCAAAGGTTTCCCATACCTATTGGCAATACAACATATTTCGGGTTTTTAAAATTCATCTGGTCCATAGCTTCAATTATTACGGACTTCTGCCCTTCCTGCCTGTATAAATAATCTCCTGTAAGATAAACCTTTTTTTCTAACCAAAGTTTCTTTGTCTTCTCAAGCGCAAATGTATAATCTCCATTTATTTTTACAAATCTTGCGCCATAGCTTTTTATCTGAAGCTCTTTTATTATGCTAGCTCCCTTTGGAACGTATATTGTAGCGCTGATGCCAGCCCTTGCTGAATAAGCAGAAACAGATGCTCCCATGTTGCCTGTAGAAGCACAAGCAACCTTTTTCACACCCAACCTCTTGGCATGGGTTATTTCCACAGTAGAGCCCCTGTCCTTAAAGCTTCCAGTTGGATTTGTGCCCTCAAACTTATAAAACCATTTACTCTTGAACTCGTCCTGAATCAGTGGAGTACCTCCTTCACCAAGACTCACAACATCTTTCCCGTTTCTAAGTGGATAAAACATCCAGTATTTCCAGTGAGTTGGCCTTTTTTTCCTGAAATCTTTTTTTCTTATGTGTTTCTTTATCTCCTTTGGATTATAATGGACAACAATAGAGCCGCCGCAGTCCGGACACCAAAAAACTGGTTTATGTGCCGGGAATTTTTTCCCACACTTAAAACATTCCTGATATGATACATGAGGCATGTTATTCACCTATTTCTTTAATCAATGGCTTTGTTTTTTCGATTAGTGTCTTCAAAGAACCTTCGTTTTTTATTGTAAAGTCAGCCATGGCAATTGGCCCTCCTGTGTGAAGGTTCTCTATTTGGTCATAATCCCTGCTCTTGGCTTCCTCCGAACTCAATGGTCTTATTTGCCTTTTTTCAAGCCTTGAATATCTTATATCTGGGGGTGCATAAACAGCTACAACAACCATATTTGGGAATTCCTTAACAAGAAGTTTGTATTCTTCCCATGAATAAAGACCATCTATTACGACATTGTATTTTTTTAGCGCTTCTCTTATTTTTGGTAAACTTAATTTTGCAATTGCATCCAGCCCGTATTTTCTCCTTAAATCTTTTCTAACATTTGACTCGTTCTTCTCATTCACATCAAGCCCGAGCTTTCTAACTTCTTCTATAACTACACCGCCAAAATAAACCCTTGAAAAACCATGCTCTTCAAAAATATTGACAACTTCACTTTTACCAGAACCCGGCATCCCAACAACAGCAATTATTTTGTTCATAACTAACACTTGTATAAATTTTGGTGCGGGGGATGAGATGCCCGCGACGACACAGGTTTTCCTATGTCAAACGTTGGTTCGAATTCATGACCATTCCTTTTTCACAACTTGCCCCAAAGTTTCTTTTACCTAGAGGCTTTTCTTTGTGAAAGAAAAGGCTCTCACGAAGGACCTACGTCCACAGGATTTCTCAATGAAGTCATTTCATAGTTCCTTTGAACTCAACACTTAAGTCAAAAACTTAAGTCCTGCCCCTTTGGCCATTCCCAAAACCTTTCCATAGACACTTTTGCGCGCAGCGGAAAAGGCTTTCTTGGGTACCCCCGCATAATGTATCTTAATAAAGTTTTTTATAAAAAGCTTTCATATTTCCAATCTGCTCAGTATTTCTTCTATCCTTTTTTTATCTCTCAAAGACATTTCAGACCTGCGCTTCATTTCTTTAATATCTTTCAAAATGTTGCTAACGTAACGTCTTCCTATGATGGTTTTCCTTTTTAATTTATTGGCATCTTCCTCCAAAGAATTCAGGACAAAAAGCTTATCCTTCTCTCTTAATATTTCACTCTTTGGAAAACCGCCCTCATATATTCTTCCTGATATTTCATCCAGCCTTAAAGACATTTCCTTCTTTAATTCTTCAACCGGATAAGGTGGAACACTTATACGTTTTTTTATCTCACCGTATGCTCTGTATGATAAATAACTTCCTACCATCCCAGCAGAGATGGCGCCAAGAGATGTAAAAAATTCATACCACATAAAAATGTAAATGTTAGTAAAAGCTTAAATATTAAAAAAAGGAGAGACCGTTTAAAGGTCTCTTGCTTGGATAGTTTTTCTTCCATTTGCCTTAGCTCTGTCAGCTGCTCTCTTAACTAAAGCTCTTACTTCAGTGTCTAAAGCATCATAGAAGTCAGCACTAACGTTGTTGCTTTTCTTAACCAAATCTTTTACAGCATTCTTTACAATTACTGCCATATTCACACCTCCACAATTGTGTTTAAAAGGCGTTAAGAGCCTTCTAATAATAGATATTAAAACATCCAAATATAAAGGTTTCGGACTTATTTAAATAAATTTTATATATTAGAAGCGTTTTTGAGCACAAATTACAACATTTGGAGCTTTTTCAAAAATTTTATGAGAAATACAAAAATCGTGAAAACAAGTGAAAATGAAATAATTTCAGCTAAACTGCCAAGCTTGAAAAGGAATTGATTGATTAAAATGAGCGCCACCAGACATATTATAAAAACTAAGAACTTCGGCGCAAATGTCTTTATGAAAACTTGCCTTAAAACCATACAATTATTTTTATGTTACAATATAAAAATGGTGCTCCCGCCGAGTCAACGTGTAGCAGCTTAATATTCCACTATGACACACAGTGCATTTCAAACTGCATAAATTCCGGATTCTGCCGTGCAACATATTCTTGGGCAAACCAAAATAAATTGTTATGGATATGTTAGTGTAAGTTTTTAAATAAAAACACGTAAATAATATTATGACAATGCCAACTACCCATAAATTCTATGTATTTTTATTCATTATCATCGCCTTTGTCATTGGTAACATTACTTCAGAAGGATTTTCAGCTGTATATGGAAAAATGATGTTTTTATTTATACTCATGATTGTGGGGATTATCCCTGCGGGAATAACTTACAGTTATCTTGACAAAAAGAAAATAGGTAATAAAAATTTGAAGTTTTTGAAATATAATATACCAGTCAAACTCTTGGTATCACCCATAGTAGCACTTTTTGTTTTGTACCCTGTTATTTATATTTTTTCCTTTGCTGGAGTATTCACCATTAACGATATTATCTATTCGTTTGTTTTTGTTTTAATAGTTCTGTTAGTAGTAGCTGTATCCACGGTTTACTACAAAAACAGGAGGTGAAAAAATGATAATAACCACAACCCCATACTTGGATGGTTATAAAATTAAGAAGGTTATTGGATTGGTACATGCATTCAGCATAAGAACTAGGGGACTTGGTGGTCAGATAACAGGTGGTGTTGAATCCATTTTTGGCGGAAAAATAACTGCATATGAAAGTGAGATGAAAAAAACTAGGGATGAAGTTTTAAAAAAATTAGAGAAAGAAGCAGAGAAAAAAGGAGCAAATGCTATAATAGGCATAGATTTGGAGACAACTAATATTTCACCCACACATCCTGCAATAGTTCTTTCAGCATGGGGAACAGCAGTAGTTTTAGAAAATAAATAAGTTATGCTAATCCTATAAGAGTTCCAGAACTTGAAAATGTGGGCTCTTCTCCATATTGTTTAAGGTAATAATCTATTATCACATTCCATCTGTAAGATTCTCCGCTACTTATCTCAGGGCAATCTATAATCACAGGTTCTGAACTTTTCTCATCATCAGCCATAGTAATATCTAAAAGAGTTGTTTTTTCAATTTCTCCTCTTACTTTAACTTGTTTTATTACTATCTCTTTTCCCGCATTATTTTCAAATATAATGAACAATTTATCTGTCGATTCATCTACAGTCCAATTATCAACGTCTACTTTACTAAAACCTACTTTGCTTGCACCAAGTAATCCACATGAAGAATATATTCCAGGTGCTATTGGACACCAAGTGGTAGTTGTTTCTTCTGTTGTAACAGTCTTTTGAGTTGTTGTGGTTTCTTTGGTAGTTGTTTTTATTTCAGATGAGCCTCCAATACAGCCTCCAATAAATAAAATAACTATAAGTAAAATAGAAACTACTATTTTTTTCATATTTACTATTTATTTTCAATATTTAAAAACCTGAAGTTTGCAATAAATTTCTATAAAATCGGTTAAGGGAACTGAAGATGCTTTGATGGTTCCCCACAGGAGAGTGTTACTTTCACTTCAGATCTCTTACCAAAATATAAAAGCTGTTGTAAGTGCCATAATATTGGACTTAGGAGCAGAAAGGGAGAGTAAGTTGGTATAATGGTGCTCCCGCCGGGACTTTCACGAACCCGCAAG
>Ga0190359_1000495_pt1 | contig 26449 bp, 22 predicted proteins | sample 48721823_MG_FD_161269 | JGI IMG/M metagenome (GOLD analysis project Ga0190359, IMG submission 161269) | Hydrothermal vent microbial mat bacterial communities from Southern Trench, Guaymas Basin, Mexico - 4872-18-2-3_MG | ecosystem: Environmental > Aquatic > Marine > Hydrothermal vents >... | reverse complement strand
ATACACAGTTGCTCGAAGCTCGGTATTGGAAAAGGTAGAGGATTATAAGGAAGAGCCAAAAGGCATAACGGTGAAGCTCAGAGAAGAACGTGATATGAGTTATGATCTCGATATTAGAGGGAAAAGAGTCGGAGAAGGTGTGAATATTGTCGATAGGTATATTGATGATGCTATGATTACAGGAGTGGAAAAATTTAGAATAATACACGGGAAAGGGACCGGCGCACTTAAAAATGCCATATATAAATTTTTGAAAAATGATAATAGAGTCGTCTCATTTTATGCTGACGAAGGTCCCGGAGGCGATGGTTGCACAATAGTGGAGTTATAATGAAATGTTTATTTAATGTAAAAAGTTTGAAAGTTGACAAAAATGGAAAATTTATTGTTCAATTAACCGATGAAGAGCGAAATCAAATTAAAAAAACACGAGAAGAATTTAAAAATATAGAAGTAATTCCGGATATAAAAGATGAATTTGAAAAAATTATTCCGGTAATAGGTTTGGTTCATTATGCATATTCGTTGGTCAGAGATTATCTTCGCGGCGAGGCAAAAGGGGAACTCGATAATGCAATAAACGCCATTTCAAAAGCGTATCTTATACACCCTCTTCCGATATATCTCTATGATTTGGGGCGGTTTTTCGAATACAAAGGCAATTATGATGCTGCAAAACAATCGTATATTGATTATATTGATGCAGAAGAAAATTACAAGCCGGCGTTGCTTGATGAGATGTTGATAAGAACTCATGATATTTCGTTTACAATGAGCGATGCAAAGGAACGAATAAAACTTTTATCGAGAGGTAATAATGAAGAATAAAAATTGCATAAAGGGAGAGATATTCAGTGAAGTAGTTGATTTTAACGGGGAAAAATACGAACATATAGGCTTTAGAGATCCGGACGGAAAATTCGGCAACCTACTTGAAAAACTTTTGGGAAAGAAGGTAAGGATCTGTATCGAGGTTATAGAAAACTGAATGAAAACAATAGGTATTGTCGGAGGGATGACATGGCATTCCTCCCTTCATTATTATTCTGTAATAAACGAGATTATTGAGGAAAAGGTCGGCAAAAAACACTCCGCAAAAATTATCCTTTACAGTTTTGATTTCAATGAAATTTTTGAAAAACAGTTTGCAGGTGAATGGGATTATATCGGTAACAGAATGGAAGAAGCGGCAGTTAAACTGAAAGAAGCTGGAGCGGATTTTATTTTATATGCGTCTGCGACGATACATAGAGCAATTGATGGAATCAAAGTCGATATTCCGATTCTGGATATAAGGGATACCGTAGGAGAGGAGATTAAAAAAAACAATGTCACCAAAGTAGGACTTCTCGGAACATCGTTTAGCATGTTAGATAATTTCTTCAAAGGTAGGTTGGAAAAAAAGTATGGAATTAAAACGATAGTCCCTTCTCCGGAAAAAATTGAAATTATGAACAGAATTATTTTCGACGAATTAGCCTGTGGGAAGGTCACAAGAGAATCAAAAGTCCAATTTGACAAAATAGTAAGGGGATTGGAATTGAACGGAGCGGAGGGAATAATTTTAGGTTGTACTGAACTACATATGCTGATAACGGAGGAATCACCGAATAGATTTTACGATACGATGAAGATACATGCATATCATGCCGCTATGAAATCATTGGAGAATAATGATGGATAAAATAGCATATTGTGGTTTTGATTGTACAAAATGTCCTCTTTATTTGTTATCAAAGGGAAATCTCGATAAAGTGGAAAGAGAACGGATAACAGTAAAACTTCTCGAAGAATACAAGGAGCTAAAAAGAGAGGATTTATACTGTGAAGGCTGCAAGTCGAATGGAAAACTGTTCCCCTATTGCAATGACTGCTATATAAGGAAATGTTGCGAAGCAAAGGGAATCAATAATTGCTCCGAATGCGCCGAATTTCCATGTCAAGAACTGAAAGATATATTTTTAAAATTCCCCGAGGGGCTGGAAAATTTGAAAAATCTCAAATTAAAAAATAAACGATGAAACAATATTATCATATTACCGTAAAGTATGGAAATAGGAGGTATAAATGAAAAAGTGGTTCGTGTTAATCATGACCTTGCTTATTGCAATGGGAATAAATGCAAATCAGACGGATATCAAAAAATGGAAAACAATTGATAAAAGTAAGTATCCCAATGCTCATGAGGTACTACTCGACGAACTGATTTTGAACAGCTACGATACATTAGGTATTGTCCATTCTACGGATGAGGTTTATCTGAAAGTGCTCGATGAAAAAGGTATAAAAAACAACCAGACGCTAAATTTGTACTATGACAGATCATACGGTAAATATGATATTAGGAAAATTGAGATAATCAAACCGAATGGTGAAAAAATAACAGTTAGTGTAAAAGCAAACATGAAAGATCAGGTGGCGCCCGGAGGTGCCAGTATGAATATCTATGACCCCAATGAACGATTGATTACCGTTCAAATCCCGGGGGTCGGTGTAAATGATATTTTGCATTATATAGTAAGTTACTACGGATTTAATCCGAGGATAAGAGGCCAGTTCTCCGATTTTGAATACGGACAGTATAAATATCCGTATCTCCATATGAAGTATGTACTGACTGCTCCCAGGAGTGTCCCGTTAAAGAAGTTCGAGGTTCTTGACGGGATAAAATCTCATTACGACACTTCCACCGTAGTAACGGATAGTTCCATAATTTACACATTTGAGGTAAATGATGTTCCTCAAATAATTCCGGAACCTTCAATGCCTGCAATCCGCCGTGTAGCGATGCGCATGTTGGTTTCCACAATGAGTGATTGGAGAGAAATATCAAGATGGTATTATGAACTTGTACAACCGCATCTTGCCATTAATCAAGATATAAAAAATAAAGTGGACGAATTGATTGCAGGGAAAAAGGATGAAATGTCCAAAATAAAGGCTATATTCTTCTATGTATCAAGGAATGTTAGATATATGGGAGTAACGACGGAAAAGAATAAACCCGGTCTTGAACCGCATGACGCAATTTACACATTTGAAACCGGAACCGGTGTTTGCAGAGATAAAGCGGCACTTATCGTGGCAATGCTTAGATACGCCGGTGTCAATGCAAATGTCGTTTTATTTTCAGGGGGTCCGAAATTGGATAAGGACGTTCCCATGACATTTTTTAACCATGCAATTGCGGGGGCAACATTAAAAAACGGAAAAGATATACTCATAGATCCCACTGATGAAACGGGAAACACACTGTTCCCTCAATACGAAGCGAATATGAGTTATCTGTTGTGTACAAAAGACGGTGATACTCTGAAAACAAGTCCCTTTATTCCTGCAAAAGAAAACAATATGAATATAAAAACGAATGTTGAATACAAAAACGGGAAATTTTATTGTAAAAGCACAATAACATTTTATGGGATTAATGATAACATATTCAGAGGGTATTTCGTTCGATTGAATAAAAACAGAAGAGAGGAATTCATCAATTCAGTGATTAAAAGAATAGCAGAGGATTCAAAGATCGACACCTTTGAAATATTGCCTAAAAATCTTTTGGGATCGAGAGAACATTTAAGGATTAAAGTGGAATATGTTATTAATAGTCCGACAATAGGCGACAAGACTATAAAAATGTTTCAGTTACCTTTCTTAGGCAATAACATCGGGCTTTTTAAATGGGCGCTTGGTGATATAAGTTTGAGGGAGAGGCACTATCCGCTTAAGATTAATTTTACAGCATCCATTACCGAGCATATCACATTCAGGGACGAAAGCGGTAATAAAATGAAGGTGTTGTACATACCCAAGCGTATAAATATCGAAAGTGACGGTTATACCTATAAAGTGGATTTTAAAACATCTGAGAATAAAATAACCGCAGATAAATATTCGGCACTTAATAAACTTGAGTATTCACCACAGGAGTATAAAAATCTTAAGAAACATCTGAGAGATGAAGAAAACTACGCTAAAAAATATATTATTATAGAGAAATAAAGGAGTTGAATGATGAAAGCAAAAAACACTATTTGGCTATTTTGCATCGCAATATTTGCCTTTATATCCTTGAATGCTTCAGTTTCTAAGAAGGATAGAGAAATTTACAACTCATCGATAGATCTTTCAAAATATCCCAATTCTTCGGCGATTGTTTTATATGATTACACAAAAATAGTTATCAGCAAAGATATGAGCTATAGGAAAACGAGAAGGGTTGTTACGAAGGTCTTAAATTACAAAGGGAAAAAGGAAAGTTCGGAAAAGAGGATCTACTTTGACGGAAGATATGAAGATGTTAGTATTGACAGATCGATTACCGCTAAAAAAGTGAATAACAAGTATAAAATAATTCCTACGGATAAGAATGCCATAAGAATTCTTGACGCTCCGAATGAGGCGGGTTTTATGGATTATGCGGTTCACAAAATGGAAGTTGTTGCATTTTCCAATGTAGAAGAAGGTAACATTGTGGATTTGACTTATTCAATTGGTAATGATCGTAAACACCCCTTCTCTGAGAAAGTGTTTTTCGGGTATAAAGAGCCGATTTTTAAGATGCATTACGAGATAATCCTTCCCAGATCCATGAATATCAAATTCAATAAAGTTAAGGGAGTTAAATTTAGTGATAAAATTGTAGGGAACAAAAGGGTTTTAACCTGGGATGCCAAGGAACTTCCTCAGATAATTAAAGAAGGCAATATGCCGGAGAGAGATCTTATAGTGCCTACTCTTTACTATTCGATTTATAGTGGATGGAATCAATTTAAAGATAATCTTCTCGAGCAATACAATGAAAATATTACAATTACACCGAAAGTGAAATCATTGGTCAATAATATTGTTTCCAAAGATGATGACGGAATGAAAAAAGTAGAGAAAACAGCCAAATACATAGCACGTAGAATCGCAAACAAAAATGTAAAAAGTCTTGAAGATTTTACCATAAGTCCGGTTGATGAGATTATATCAAGTGGTTATGCAGCATCCTTTGATCGCATTGCTCTTTTTCTCAGTATGATGAAAGCAGAAGGTTTAGACGGTTACCCGGTTGCAGTAGGACCGGAACTCCTGTATTGGGATAATGAAAAAGAATTTGTTCAGACGAAGGATTTTACGAAGATCATAGCAATGGTAAAAATCAATGGAAAGGAGTATTATGTCGATCCATCCAATGAATTTTATCCCATAGGATATACAGGTGATGAGAACAGAATAGGTATGGCGATTAAGCCGGGAGAGGTAAAGTTTACCCCGATTATAAATAAAGAGAAATTTCAAAACAGGGAAATGGTCAATTATACGATCGGAATTTCAAAAAACGGTACTGCGAAGATTTCGGAACAGCACACTTATTGGGGAAATGAAGCCGTAAAGATGAGAAGTAAATACAAATATATGACCCCTGTACAAAAGATGCAGGATTATCAGAAAATATTAGGCAATATTTCGGAAAATGTAGTTCCCATAAGTGAGAGTCTGTCGATAGACCTTTCTTATCCCGTAAAAATTTCTTACAAGTACAATTATACGAATTTCGCTATGAAAGAGGGGAGTTTTGTTTATTTTGATATTCCCTCTTATTTGATCCCCTTTAGATTGAATAAGCCGCCGCAAAAAAGGCAATATCCATTTGTTTCGTCTGTGAATGATGATATTCTTTATGATATTAAAATAAATTATCCTGTTTCTTTAAAATCAGTAATTATTCCACCGGATGTCAATTTAAAAGGGGATGTTTTTGATGTACATAGGACGGTTCAGATGGGGAAAGGGGAATTGATAGTAAAAGATGAAGTCATTAAAAAATATGGAATTGTAAAAAAATCGGATTATAAAACCTTTTATGGTAAAATCATGAAGCTATCACATCCAAAGTATTACAAGGTTTTATTAAAGAAGAAGAAATTTCTCGGTATATTCTAAATAAAAAAAGGGAGCATAGAGCTCCCTTTTTTATTTTTATGCAATTGCCTATTGAACGGTATAATCGTAAAAATACCAATCGTTCGTAGCATCGTCTCCATTGGCTTGTGATTCGATAAATACATGTGTCTGTGTACTCACAAGATTTTCATTTTTGTAGATCCTTACCGTACATGTCACATCGCTTGTTACTCCGTGTGAACTAAAATATCTAAGAGCCATCCGGTATGTACCCGGATGTTCCGTAACTATGGTAAAGTTCTCGGGTCCGTAACCATTTACATCATCAACATCCAAAAATGCGTCGGTTATTCCCGATTTATCCGCATACCAACAATGTTGTGACGGAGTCGTATCACCCTGAGGTATATAATATGCATGTAAATCAACATCATTGTCATCAGTGTCCCATGTAAGCTCCACCCTGAATGGATATGTGGGAAGATTACCGATAATTACATAGACGGGGCTTTCTTCTACGAGAACACTATCACTGTTGTATACCTTGATCTGCAACTCGTTTCTTCCGTTAACAATAACAACATCGTGACTAAATGAATACTCATTATCTCCTACGGAAGATACACTCATATCGTATTGTGTCGAATTTAATATGAGTATAACATAACCGGAAAATGTCGTTGCAGAATTGTCGGGGTTGTGAACCGTACCACTTACGGAAATAACTCTGTTTGTCGTTGTTTCTCCAGTTTCAATACCTGATACGGTAATAACCGCTGTTTGAGGGACTGAAGAAAGATTGAGAAGTGAACATGACGATAGAATAAAGACGCTTAATAAAACCATTAATAGAAATTTTTTCATATAGACCTCCTTCTATAAAAATATTGCATATTATCAGAGCTTTGTCAAGAGTATGCAAATATTGCTGGTAGGTATATAGCATATTAAACGCTAATAAGAGAAATCCCGAAACAAGCTCGAAATGACCTCCTCTCGATGTCACCCTGAACTTGTTTCAGGGGCTATGAGGTTCCGAAACAAGTTCGAAATGACCGGGAAAATGATCATTATGCTCATGTCTCCTGCCCCCCTGGGTCATGTGCGGAATTTGTTTCAGTATCGTTTCAGGGTCTCGGATGCCGAAGCAAGTTTAGTATAACGATTTTTTTAAAATCATTTTGTAGTTACAAAATTAAAATCATAATTGTTTTACTAGAGGTGGGAAGTATGTCTATACCACGTACTTTCCCGAATGGTATTGAGTTTCTGACACGACAGTTAATTTCTTAAAATAATTTTTATACTTGAAAATTCGCTTGTTTTATTTATAATCAATTCATGGAAAGTTTGAAAAAACTCGGTTATATTTTGGTTCTTACTGCTTTTACAATATGGATTGGTTATATGATTTTCATTTTTACTGCTATTTTTACAGGGAAAAAAGATACAAAGAAAACGAACAAAACAGTTGTTGTGGATACTATTGATTCCGTATCTAATTCAGGAAGATAAGAATTTCTTTTTATAGATTTCCCACATTGCAATGGAAGCTGCAGTGGATGCGTTCAATGAATCAATTATTTCGGTTGTTGGAATGCTAACGATAAAATCACAGCTTTCCTTGACAATCCTGTGCATACCTTTTCCTTCGGAACCGATAATTATTGCGACTCTATCGGATTTTTCTATTTTTGCATTGTGTATTAAAAGGTTATTGCCCATGTCAAGCCCGTAAATCCAAAAGCCTTCCGATTTTAGTGTTTTTATAGCATTTCTCAAATTTTTAACCATAAATATTTTTTGATGAAAAACGGCTCCGCTCGAAGATTTTATAACTGCTGAAGTTATCCCCGAGGAATTATGTTCCGGAATAATTACGCCCTCCGCATTGAAAAGGAGGGAACTTCTTACGATAGAACCCAGATTCATCGGATCCGTTATTGAATCGGCAATAACAAGAAATTCGATTTTATCGAAATCAAGGTTATATAGAACGGTTCGTATCGATTTTATGACGGCGGCTATCCCCTGATGTAAACTGTTTTTCAACTTCCTTTGAAAAAATATATCATCTACGATTTCTATACCGATTTTATGATTTTTTGCTTCTGTTATTATTGAATTATATGTGTTTAATTTCTTTCGCAGCAAAAAGAGCTTATCGATTTTTTGTCCGGATCTGATTGCTTCGTAAATCGGATTTTTACCGTAAATAAGCATACTATTTTCTCCTTTCAATTGCCAAAAAAGATCTTTTATATGCTTCGCATGTTCTATGAGCCATTTGCATAACAACGGGTAGCTTTGTTTTTCGCTTTAAGCTTATGATTAATTTGAGACTTTGTCCGAAAGAGATGTGGTTCCCGGGAGAGATGAAAATAGGCTTTACATTCTTTCTAGTTCTTAAAACATAACCGATGATTTCGTTTTTATGATGCAATTCCGAATAAGCGTTTTCCTCGTTTTCCGGTACATCATATGTTCCCACAAGTTTTGATTTTGCACAACCTATTGTCGGAATATCGAGCAAAATACCTGCATGAGTTGCAAGTCCCATCCTTCTCGGATGTGCATATCCATGTCCGTCGAATATTATAACATCGGGTTCAAAGGTTAATTTTTCATATAATTGATAAAAAATAGGGAACTCCCTGAACGAAAGAAAACCGGGTATATATGGAAAAACAACTTTCTCTTTATCGTTAAAAACGGATACTATTTCTTCTTTAATATTATCCCATAATACGATTGAAACAAATGCCATATCCTTATCGTAGGCAAGATCTACCCCCATAATAAAATGAGGATTTATAACAGTATTGTCGTTAAGTGAGATTTTGTCTCTCAAGAGCATTTGAACCTTTTTTGCCGCTTTTGTATCTCTGTTTTTTGCGATTTTTAAAGTTTCTTCTAAATAATTCATAAACCGATTATATAACACAATTTGAATATGCGGAAGGGGAAAGGCAAGTTATATAGGCATACTTACCCACATGCTGTAAAATGGTTATTATCCGAGTTTTGAAACTACGAAATGATTTTAAAATATTTCTCGTCTTGAATGTATTTAAAATCTATCTTATTTTGGCAATGAGCCCTGAAATAATACTGAAATAAATTCAGCACAAGACCTAGGATGACAGGGGAGAGGTCTTGTTGAAATTGTTTCAGCATTTTACTTATTACCGGTTAATATATCTATACCTATCCGCCGAAACTTTACAGCTGCCCATTTGCTATCTTTTCTGTTGACTTTGACTCTAATTCTCTGTATCCTTATTATAATGAAAGATCATAAAGTAAAAATAACGAAAGGGCAGGGTGGGAAAATAAAGGTCATTGTTCCCTATAATATGGCATACATTAAAAAATTCAAAGCTATAAAAGGATATGGATGGAATCCGGAAGAGAAATGCCGGTTCTTCCCAAAATCTGATTGTATAATAGAACAAATAATTGATATTTTCAAGACAGAAAATCTTTGGACGGACTTCTCTTTTAAAAAAAAGATAAAATATTGTTTAATGATTTACGGAGACAGATGGTATCAAGAAAATACACTCTAAAGAGTGTCAAAGCCTATCTCTGCTTAGTAGCAGTAATTATTTTACTATTTTCTTGTAATAAAGAAAATAACAAAACTTTTGATTTATGGGGAAAATATTCAGGGAATCCTATATTATCCAAATCAAATAAAATTTTCGGAGATAGGGTTGATTGGGATTATTTCTGTGCTGCTGATTGCAGTGTATTAAAAGATGGAGACACTTTCAAGATGTGGTATACAGGATCAGGACAAACTGAAATTGACGGAGTAATAAGAGTTAGAATTGGATACGCGTATTCAACTGATGGTATTAACTGGGTAAAATATGAAAATAATCCTGTTCTGGAACCGACACCGAATGAATGGGATTGTGTGGGTATAGAGACTGTTTCTGTTATAATTGATGATGATGCACCTTTATCAGAACGGTATAAAATGTGGTATGCAGGTGTAGGTGAATCTTCCGGTGGATTATATAAATTTGGATATGCATATTCAACTGATGGTATTAATTGGATAAAATATGAAAATAATCCAATTTTAGAAGCGGGCCTGTCTAATAGTTGGGAAAGCGGTAGCCCTGAAGGACCAACTGTTATTAAAGATGACGACGGTTTATTTAAAATGTGGTATGGTGGATTGGATACAGTTAATAATGGACAGCCAACAGATTATAGGTCAAATATAGGATATGCATGGTCAGCTGATGGTAAAAGTTGGGAGAAATATCCTGATAATCCTGTTCTCCTAACAGGCGATTGGGGAGAATGGGATGCGGCTGTCATTCAAGACCCTTTTGTAATGAAAATAGATGGAATATATTATATGTGGTATTCGGGATTTCCTGAATGGCTTGAAATTGAAGGCATGACAGGCGTTTTTCAGATAGGTCTTGCATATTCGTCCGATGGAATTACATGGACAAAATCGGGAAACAATCCTATATTAACGCATGGAACAAACGGTGCCTGGGATGCTGCTATGGTTGGTTTTCCTTCCGTTATTACAGTTAATGATGAATTATATATGTATTATACCGGGATAAATACTTTATATTTACCTCAATTTCCTAATCCATATAATTGGGATATTGGTTTAGCAACATGCAAGAAAGCAGATTTATTAATCTACAATAGATGAAAATATTAATGTACTGCCAATTTGGTTCTTCTATAATCAAAATAGCAACTTATATATTCCTATTTACAATATTCCCTGTTCTGTTATTCGGACAAAGTGATACTTTAAATGAAAATGTAAATCCGATAAATGATGATACATATCTACACCCAATAGATGCTAATACACCTTATACATTAAAAAAGGGAGAATGGTTTTATGCTCAATCCTTTCAGATATTACCTCTCCCAGGTTGGGCTTTTATGGGGCTTACAGATAAATTAACTCTACAATTGGATTTAACACCGATTATTGGCGGTTTTTTTATTGAGCCGCATTATCCTTTACCGAGCATAAGCCTGAGATATAAAATATTTGAACAAAAAAATATTAGACCAACTTTTGGTATTGAAGGTCAATTCTTTCATATATGGCAATCTTTGGAAAGATTTAAGGTAAATAAAATAAGTTTGTATCAAGAAGGAAGTTATTTCCATTTTAAGACAATGTTCGGATATAAGATAAAATATTTATACGTTGATTTTTCGCTTGGTATTGATTATATAAACAAAATGTGGTGGGAACATGACCATGTTGTTATTAATACTTTGACTCAAAATATAAATCCCAATTATTCAATTGGCATAAGTTATAGGGCAAGCAAGTGGATAAGTTATCATATTGCGGCAAGTTATGGAGCAACACTGACTTATTTTGAAAATATCCCCCAAAAAATACAATTTAGTTATGGAATAAGAATTGCGCCATTTTATAAGAATAGATTTGGAATTTTGAGAAATATGAGACTCGAACTAATTTCGGTTAATGCTTGGTTTAATGACATTGATAAGTATTCCGGATTTCCTTTTCCGTTATATCCTTTATTATATTGGCAATGGTAAAATGATATCGACTATCCTCCAATTTTTTAAAACTTCAAAATGATGAAAAATCCTCAAACAGGAATATTTGCTTATCCTTATTGTCTGATTTAATCTTTTCCCTTTGATTCGATTTAAATCCAAACCGCTTATTATCTTTGAAATATTTATAATAAAAAACATTTGAACTTTTTCTATTTTAGGGAAATAGTATAAAAATACTTACCATGGTTGTAAAACAGTTATTATTCTAAATGATTCAAAAAGTTTATTATTCCGAGCTTGTTTAAGCATCAGAGTCCCTGAAATAATACTGAAATAAATTCAGCACAGGACCCAGGGTGACAGGGGGAGGTCTTGCTGAACCTGTTTCAGCATTTCTCTTTTTCCAGTTAATATATCTATCCGCCGGAACTTTAGTGTAGGCGGTCCTATCTACCATAAAAGGGAAAATTGCTTGATTTGTCATCGGTTTTATTGTAGAATCCTGTAAAGGAGATCAAATGAAAATCGGATTGGTTTTACCGGGTGGAGGAGCCAGAGGAGCATACCAGGTCGGTGTATGGAAAGCTATGGCTGAGGTGGGAATTGCATCCGAAATCAGTGTTATTTCAGGAATTTCTGTAGGTGCAATAAATGCCGCTCTCTTTACCGCGAAAGATGCCGAAAGAGCAACGGAATTATGGGGAGATCTAAATTTTTTTAATATAATGGAGATAAATTCGGAAAAAATTGCAAATCATATTGTAGATATATTATATGAACATAAATCCTTTAAAAAGAAAATAGCTTCTCTTTTCACGGATGAAGGATACATATCGCGGAAAAGACTAGCAAACATGATGGACAAATACCTTGATTATGAGAAAATCGCTCACTCAAAGAAACGTGTTTATATTGCATGTACCAATGTATCAGGGGTTCCTAACGGAGAAGTGCTTTTGAGTACAATTGGAATTCCTGTGGGAGAAGTCGAGTATATGATGTTGAATGATAAGAATAGGGAAGAGATTAAGAATGTGCTACTTGCTTCCTCGAGTATTCCGTTTGTATTTGATAAAACACGTATAAATAATAATCATTATTATGATGGGGGAATCAGTGAAGCCATACCGATAGGTCCTGTTTATGACTCGGGATGTGATTTAATTTATGTTATTGGTTTGAATAAAAAACAACGAATTGAGGAAAATCATTATCCCGGGGCAAAGATTGTGAATATTACACTTGATGAGAATTATAAATCGGTTATACCACCTTCATTGAGTTTTACTCCGGAACTGATAAGAAAGAGAATTAAGCAGGGGTATAAAGACGCTATAAAGATATTAAAGAAAAAATAGGAGTTCTCGAAATATTGAAAGGAGATGTAATTTGTGTTATATAATAAAATGAACTATAAAAAAATCATTATCGCCATTTTGTTATTTCCATCGTTGATATTTGCTCATGTAAGGATTGGTCTCGCTCTCGGCGGAGGGAGTGCGCGAGGATTGGCTCATATTGGCGTATTGAAAGCTCTTGAGGAAAATCATATCCCCATTGATGTTGTTGGGGGTACGAGCATGGGAGCAATTGTAGGAGCATTGTGGGCATCAGGTTACAGTGCGACAGAGATAGAGAGTATCTTTGTTAATACGAATGTACAGGACTGGTTCTTAAATATCCCCATTATAGAAAACCGCCCGATTTATTACGATATGAATTCCTACCCTACTCTTGTGAATCTTGAGATTAAAAATGGAAAATTTCAATTACCTCAGTCTATTGTTGATGATCGAGTATTAAATTTCGAGGTATTCAGATTCTTTTCCGAAGCGGATCTGGCGATTAAAGGAGATTTTAGGAATTTATGGAAACCGTATCTCTGTACGGCATCGGATATTAACTCTAATAAATCGGTAATTTTTACACATGGTAAATTAGAAGATGCCGTCAGAGCCAGTATGGCTATCCCCGTGGTATTTAAGCCTGTAAAACTCGGCGATACAATTCTTTTTGATGGTGGGTTGTACGATAATATCCCGACAGAAGCGATAAAAGATTCATTTAATGCGGATTATATTATTTCCGTTGATGTATCCAGCGATAAGAAAAATTTGGAATCAAACAATATTAATCTTCTCAATATAGGTTTCTCTCTCGTAGATCTTTTGACCAAAAGCATAAATCCCGATTCATTGAAAGGATATGGTTGTTATATAAGACCTGAAGTGGGAAAATTTAAGGGTTCGGAGTTTGATAAAGCAAAAAAATTGATCCAGCTTGGATATGACGCAGCAATAAAAGCAATGCCTGAACTCAAAAGAGAAATATCGAGAAGGGAATATTACGGTTCGGAAAGGAAGAGAAAGATTAAAAATTTTACCTATTTTGATTCGTGCAATGTTAATTCTTTGAGAATGAATGTGAAGAATAAATTTCAGTTCGTTATTATGGATAATGTCTTAAAATTGAATAGTGGTAAAAGGTTTTCTTTCGAGAAACTACAAAACGGAGTGTTTAAACTCTATTCCATGGATATGTTCGGCCGTATTTCTACTTATGTAACGATGAATGATTCGGATGAATTAAACATTAAAATTGATGCACAGACACAGGAGAGCAGAAAATTGGGAATTGGGGGGTTCTATGATTCGAATGGTGGTGTAAATTTAATCGGGAAATTTCAAAATTCCAATTTTTTTGATAGGGGCGGGCAATTTAATGTATACGGGTTTATCGGTAATTACTTAAAGGGGACTTCTGTGGATCTAATTTTTCCTACATTGTTTTATACTAAGTATATTTCCTCATTAAGTATCAATTATTTAATCTACAAATTTAACAATATATGGAGTAACTATTATTTTTATTCCACATTCTACAATATGAATCTTCTATCCGGATACAATATTAATAATAATTCCATGATTTCTTTTGTGTTGGGGAATAAATATTTAGGCTTTCTGAACACAAATTTTTTCAAGTATTATGCAGGATTTTACTATATTTTTAATTCAATGAACCGATTCGAATTTAATGACGGAGGCTGCAGAATTAACGCATATATCGGTTTTAACCTGCCCGACAAAAACGGAATTCCTTACCAAATAAAATCCGTTAAAATTGAGGATACATACGGTAAGATGATTTTTAATTATCTTAAATCGTTTAAAATATCGGAAACATTAAATACGCGTATTGTTTCAAATGTCGGAATAATTTCTCACCTCTATCCCGGACAGGTATTGGATTCCAATGTGATCGCTGATTATTCTTATGTGCTCCCTTCTCATTCGTATAAATTCATGTATGACAGGAGTTTTACAGCGAAATATTCGGGGACAATAGGTATTGCCATAAGGTATTATTTAAATAAAATTCTTTATCTGCAAAACAAGAACTGTGTTTCATTATTGTCTAACAGTTTTTCCTCATTTGTCCCTTCATACATCTATAGCACAGATTTGAATTTCGGATTTAAAAATCTATTTGGTGAATTTCAAGCCGGAATTGAGTACTTGTATGTAACAAACAATCCAAACGGCAACCATAAATTTTCATTTTATATCTCTATTGGAAACAACTTGGAATCCATCGATGTAATCAATGAATTTTAATCATTAAAATTTCTAGAAGCAAATAAGATAAACCGGTTTTTTAACCGGCTTATCTTATTTGAAAACATATGGGACAATCTATTTTTTTATGTATTTTAGAAGAGGGGGTGTTATAAGAACAGTCATAAGAAATGCGAGTGTAACACCTATTAAAACAACGGCTCCGAATGTGGGATATCCTCTGTATTTGGCAAGAAGAAGAGAACCGAATGCAGCCATTGTAGTAAGTGATGTATATAGAATCGCTCTACCGACATGCGTAAAAACATAGTTCACTGAGGGTTCTTTTCTATATCTATGTATAATATGAACGGCATCATCCACACCTATACCTATAATGAGCGGAAGGGCAAGAACATTCATAAAATTTAATTGAACGCGGAGAATACCCATGGTCGTGAGTGTAAAGAGGGTGGCGAATAATACAGGCAGCATTGCAATAATCGAAGCTTTTAAATCCTTAAAATCTAAAAGTAGTATGATAAAAATCGTTATGAAGACCAAAATAAGCGCTTTGCCAGACTCTTTTTTTCCCTCATTCCATAAAATATGCATTAGCACAACCATGCCCGTTATAGGTTTGATCTTGGCGATGCGATCGAGTATCTTTCCGTTGCCGGTTTCATTCCACAGATTCCGATCCGTATATATACTCAACAAAAAGAGATTGTTGTTTTGTGCAACATACCTATCTTTTATGAACGGAGGTATCATATCAAGTGTGATAATCTTTGGTGTTGACGATTTTATCAGAGCGGGTTTCAATGTATTGTAAAATACACTATTCATGCTATTCAATTCTGAAAGAGATGCTTTTTCTATTTGTTTATACAAACTGTCAAATTCTCCGGATTTTATAAGTGCACCACTGGCGGTATATGCCCGGTCAAGTCCCCCTAAGTACGCCGTACTGCGAAGTTCGGTAATATTATCTTCAAGACGCTTCAATTGGGACAATAATAACAGTTTATTGATAATTCCCAATCGTTCTTTTTTAATTTTTTTGTTGAGCTTTTTAAGATAAGGAAAATTCGCTTTTTGATGTTCTTGTGAAGGGATATACAGATTGATGCAATCGACAAAACCGACCCCTGGAACTTTCTTTATTTTTTTATAGAGGTTATATGATTCGTCTATGCTGCTCGCTGTTGTCATTACGTAATCGGCGGACAATCCGAATCGCTTGTTGATTAAGTTCATTGTTTTTACCGATGCGAGTCCTTTTCTTTCCAATTTTAGCGGATTTGAGACAATGGGGATTCTATGAACAAAATAGGGGGTAACCAAGAGCAAAAGTAATATCAATATTAAAACAAGGTATAACTTGTGACTGCTCCATTGAGCAAACTTGCCGAGTTGAGGGAATTGAGCATTTTTACCTTCGATTTTTTTACCGAATAATCTTATAAGTGATGGCAATAAAAAAATGTTTGCAAAAACGGTCATAATTACTCCGAGTGCAATAACCTGTCCGAGTTCCTGTAATATTTGGAATGATGTAAAAGTTAGAGCAAAAAATGCTGCTGCGGTTGTCAATGCACCGGCAATCACGCCTCTTCCAACGCGTTTAAGTGCCAGATTAATACCTCCTTTTTCCGTGGCTGCCTGAAATATATGTATCGAATAATCGATACCAAGTCCGATTAGAATCACCCCTACGAAAGCTGTTAGCATATTGAGACGTCCTACGAATAATTTAGTCAATCCTAATGTCCATATTATACCTGCAAGTAGTGTTATCCCGGCTAATATGGAAGCATACCATATTTTAAATGCTATAAAAAACAGAAGAAAAACAAGTATAAGTGACACGATAGTTGTTATGGTGGAGTCACTTAAGCCTGTTTCATATTCATCGGCTCCGACTGAAAACATCCCTGTATCGCGGATTTTTGTGTTGTTGTGTCTTTTTTCTATGTATGCAATTGTCTTTCTTAATTTTTTTATTCCCTTAACCATAGCATCCATTTGTGCCATATCTATTGCCGGTGTGATAAACATCAAAATCATCTTATTATCAAGGGATTTCATATATAAAGGACCTGTAACTTGTTCGAGAGCGCCGATTTTAAGAAGCGTATCTTTGTTGGATTTTAAATGTTCATTGAGCCCTTCGAGAAGATCCCCAATCGATGACATGGAGCCTACGACCTCAAATTCCTGAGATTCGATGTCTGATTCATTATCAACGTAATTTTGCTCGAGCATATTATTTAAATTAAGCAAAAATGAATCGAGATTTACTGAAGAGAGCATTGTGTAAGAGCGTTTCAATACGGTTGTGTCGAGTAACATTAAACCGTGATTAATATAAAAGTCCGTTGGATACTCAAGAACGATATCTTTAACGAAATCTTTTCGTTCAATGAGCGAATCTCTGACTTCCCTTGCGATAGTTACAAGAGATTCCGGATTCGGATTCTCTATAGCAACCATAACTCCGCCGTTATTGCCAAAATTATCCGTTACCTTTTTAAATTCTCTTGCGGCCGGTGCATTCTTGGGAACAAAGCCGTAATATGTAAGTTCCAATTTCAAACCGCTTGATAGGTAAAGCATTATAATGGTAAATAGTATAAAGAATAAAAGTAAGATTTTGGGACGTTTGGTTGATTGATTTGTTATCCATTCAAAAAATTTATCCAAAATTACCTCCTCTTAGAAGTTGATTTTTATACGGAACTGTCCTCCGTAAGGGAAGTTGGTATATTCACTGCCACCATTTGAAGGGTTGTCTTTGCCAAATGGAATCATAGGTATTAGCATAATTGTAGAATTTTCATTTGGTATTATGTCTATTTCAGGTAAAACGAGACCTGTTCTGTCAATGGGATTAAATAGAGTGGCGATGTTGAATTTTATATATTCGTTATCATAGGATTTGTTTATATTGAGTATAATTTCATGTTTTCCGAGAGATAATTCATATCCCCACAAAAAATCCAGCCAATCGGCAAGATTGTAATTTTTTGTTTTGCCGTATCCGTTGTAAAGGTATTCGAAGTTGATGGATAAAGAATTATCATCTGTTGTATAACCGCCTCCAAGAACGGTAACTGTTTTTTTCCGATCAAGATTATAAAATCCCTCTCCGTAAATATTAAAATTAAGAATATTTGTTGAAAAATCCGAAAGAATCAATTTATATCTATTATCGGTGAGATTTAGTGTAAGCGAATCGAAATCCGTGTAAATGTAATATGCAAAACCTGTCGAGAAATCCAGTGCGGGATAATATCCCTTTATTTCAGTGGCAAATGAGGTGGAATCGAGTACGGATTTCGGTAAAATGACTGTTTCCACGCTAAGGTTTAATGGCATATTTACTTTTAATTTTACGGAATTTACCCCATCAATTTCATCGTTTAAATCAATTAATGTCTTGTATTGAAAGATGTTTGTCGGGTTATATGCGTATCCGCTTCCCCAACCGATTTGCTGTTTCCCTATTGAAGCATAAATTGATTTCCATCTTATTCCTATATATCCGTTTCTCATAAAAAGTCCCGATGTCAGATTATAGGGAAGTGTAAAACCCGGTATATTTGCATAAACGGAAGGAAGGTAATTTTTTAAATCGTATGCCGTTTTACCGTGGTACAAAATATATCCGAATTCTGCTTTCATAAATGTACTGTGATAATTTTTGCTTAATTTGAAGTTGATTTTGTTGTATCCCGTATATGGAAAAGTGTTTCCGTCTTTAAAATTTTGTCCGCTGTATTCGAAATATCCCCCTATATTAAACGCCAGGATTAATGCAAAGATGTAGTTCATTTTAATCCTCCTTGAGGTTATCAGGGCGGAAAACGGACGGGTCTATTTTTATTTTGTAACTAATACTATCTGTAATAAATGAGGATTTTGATTCTGTTTTGTTGTCTATCATAATGGTTTTCATAGGAGTGGAAATCCCGTCTATTACTTTGATATTTTCCTGTATGAGGGTTTTAAGAGGACTTTTCTCGTTATTATGATAAAAATCGATTTTTATCGGGATAAAAGTCTTTTTGTCTATTATAAGTGTAAGTTTGGAGTAAGATATATGACTATCCTTTTTGGGTGTCAATTTGAGATAATAGTAGTTTTTATCCTCTTTCAGGTCGGATGGTGTAAATTTATCTTTAAGGTTTGATAACTCCATATCTTCGTATGTGAAATCCGACCCCATCATCTTTTGTTTCTTTGCTCTCGAACTCAGTCTTCTGATTCTGCCTGTTTCCGGGAAATAAACCCAGACATTGTTTCCTACAAGAAGGAACTTAACTCCTTTGACTGCTTCCGGGTAGATGAAATTCATCAATTGTTTATCCCCGTTATCTGCAGAGAAATATTTTAATTTAAAAGTTCTCTTATGTCCGGTGGTGGTTGTGATGGTCTGCTCCATTATTCCAGATGATTGCGGGAAAGTAGAGACACTGTCCACCTTGGTTAACAATTCCATAGGGCTAAGTGCTATTATGGCAACCAATATCAATTCAATCATATTTCCTCCTTATTTAATTATTTTTAGAAAATTGTCGTAAGTAAGATCAAAATGTTTTTTTATGTTAAAGTCCTTTGTTATTGACCAGACCAAAATATCTCCCTCGATAGAAAATATCAATTGATACGCCATTTTTCGCGGATTAAAGTCACCTGAAAATTCGCCGTTATTAATTCCCTCCTTCAAAATTTTCGTAATCAGCTCAATATAACCTTCGTATAGGAGTTTAAGTTTGCGAAGAAGGTTTTTATTGTTAATTATTCCCTGGAAGAGCAGAGGATATATGCCAAAGAAATCATCTTCCCCGATTAAGTTTTTTATTTCTGCTATATAGCGGAAGGAATAATCAATTACGGATCTAATTTTACTTTGAGCGGATATATTTCCGCTAAGGAGCTCATTCGGCGCGCTTATTTCTTTGAATATTCTTTCTTCCATTAATTCGTTAAAAAGCATTTCTTTACTTTTGAAATAATGATAAAAACCCCCTTTTGATATGTTGCACGCATTTAAAATCATGTTTAGGGATACACCGTTGTAACCGTGTTCAAGAAAAAGCTTCATGCTCTCATTGAGTATTTTATCTCGAATACACAAACTAACTCCTTCCAAACCGACCGGTCTGTATGTAAATGATAAACAAAGAAATGAGTTTGTCAATCTATTTTATTTTTAAAAATACTATCGATGTTTTTTTACATTGATTTTTGGACAGAGGTTTTCAATGGGGCATTTACTGCAAAGAGGGCTTACCGGTTTGCAAATTGTTTGCCCGAAAGCTACAAGTAAATCGTTGTATTTAATCCACCACTCTCGCGGCAATTTTTTTCGCAGTTGCATTTCGGTTTCAAAGGGGTTTTTGGATTTTACATATCCTAATCTGTTGGAGATTCTGTGAACATGCGTATCAACACATATACCGTCTTTTCCGTAGCCTAATGTAATTACGAGATTAGCGGTTTTTCTTCCTACACCGGGTAATTCGAGCAATTTATCAATGTTATCGGGGACTTTTCCGTTGTATCTTTCTATCAATATTTTCGAAATTTCTATAATGTTCCTTGCCTTAATATGATAAAAACCTACGGGGTAAATGAGTTTCTCTACCTGTTCCGGTGATAGTTTAATCATCTTTTCCGGAGTTGCCGCTTTTTTGAATAGTCGTTTCGATGCTTTATGTGTAACTTCATCTTTTGTTCGCAAGCTCAATATAGTTGAAATTAATATTTGATAAGGATCTCTTGTGCGTTCCTTTATTAAGGTAACAACAGGCGCATCCATCTTCAGATTATCAAGTTCAGTTAGTATTTTGATCATTGTTTGCGTGTCCATACGGAGATTCTACAATAACCGACTATTTTTGTCAAAGTCCAATAGATCCGTCACCATCAATTTACGATGATTGCACACGATTTTATTAAATTCCTACAATGGCAAATTTATTTTTTAGTGGGTAAATTGATTAATTTTATGCCCCTAGAAACTATCAAGTCAAACATTCCATTTTCGATAAACGGTAAACCTGCTTTTATAATGTTTGACATTGTAGATTTATTATTTTATAATTTTAATATGAATTTAGTGCCAGAATTTATTATTAAAAAATATGCGGAAGGGGAGAATTCCGGTTTTATCAACAGCGTGATTTTATCCGTTGATATAGTCGGGTTTACGAAGATTGCCGATGAACTGGCAAAACACGGGAAGAAAAGCGTCGAAGAATTGAGTAATATAATAAATAATGTATTCGGAAAATCTATTAATATTGTCTATAGAAATTACGGATGGGTTTCTTCTTTTACCGGAGATGGTTTTATCGGAATATTCCCTATTGAAAAGTGTATTAATGCTATTTCGGCTGCAAAGGAGATAAATCTTGAAATACATAATACCGAGATAAAAACAAGATATGGAAAGTTTGTTATTTCAATAAGATCGGGATTATCATCCGGAAAAATTAGATGGGGAATTATAAGAACTACACACGGGAATTATTACTACATAGAGGGCAATCCGTTAAGAAATTCCGTTAGAGCTCAAAAACGCTCGAAACCCGGGCAGATAATTCTGCAAAAATGCATTATAAAAAAATGCGGTAGCGATATCGATACGAGAAGAAAAGATAAATATTTCATATTGGAAAATATTAACAAAGGTATAACTATCACAAGTGAAATGCAAAAGGATATATTCGACGAATCCACAATTGAGGAATTTGTGCCTCTTCAATTGAAAAAAGTGGGGACAGGGGGAGAATTCAGGTACATTACTTCATTGTTTTTATATTTCAAAAATAAGGATGAGATTGGAGATTTTATAGTTAAAATTTCGGAGCTGGTGAACAAATTTAACGGCTTCTTAAATAAAATCGATTTTGCAGATAAGGGAAATACGATGCTTATCCTATTCGGGGCTCCTGTTGCCCTCGAAAAACCGGCTTTGAATGCATTGGAATTTGCATATAAAGTTAGAGAGCAGTTCGGGGGAGAAGTTAAAATGGGGGTTGGCGAGGGAGTTGCCTATACAGGTGTAATTGGTATTGATAAGAGATGCGAATATACCGCTATAGGGGAGATAGTCAATATGTCTTCAAGAATAGGAGAGAAAATAAAATGGGGAAAAATATATGTAAGTGAAAATGTTTATAAGAATTCAGAGAATAGGTTTAATTTTGTCTCTCTTGGGGAAAGGAAATTTAAAGGGATTAATCGCGGTGTCAAGATCTATGATATGAAAGATAGAAAATCACTCACTGAAAAATTATATCCGGGAGAGGCTATCGGAAGGAAAAATGAGATTGCAAGTATAGTTTCTCTGATTGATGAGGTGAGAAAGGAAAAATCCGGCAAAATTGTTTATATTGAAGGGGTAGCCGGTGTCGGAAAAAGTCGTTTATTGATGGAGGTGAAGAAGAGAATTTCTCCTGATGAGTTTGATTGGTTGTATTTGCCCTGTGATAATATATTGAGAGAAAGTTTGAATCCGCTCTTGTATTTCATTAAGAGACATTTTTTATCCGATAATAAGGACGATTATAAGAAAAACGAGGAAAAATTCAATAGAATTTATAATAATTTGATAAAAAAGACAAAGAATAGAAATCTAAGGGATGAATTGAAAAGATACTATCCTTTCATAGCTAATTTTGCAGGCATTGCTACGATTGAGGATGTACATTCCAATATGAGCCCTGTTGATATTTATAAAAATACGCTTCATGGTCTTCTTGCTCTATTGAAAACATTGAGTAATTTTAAAACGTTGATTATTGAATTCGAGGATATTCATTGGATTGACAGCGATTCGGTCAATTTTCTAAATTTATTAATAAAAAGTATCGAGCAATTTCCAATTGTTTTAATCCTTATTGGAAGACCCACAGAGAATAATAAAATAAAGGAACTTATCAAGGGAAATATTCGAGCAAACGTTATGCGAATTGGAACGCTGAATAAAGTCGATTGTAAACAACTTGTAAATTCTGTCATAGGTGCTCCGGCTAGCGATGAAATAATTGATATCATCTGGAATAAAGGAGAGGGGAATCCCTTTTATATCGAGCAAATTGCAATGTATCTCGTTGAAAAAAAAATAATTAGAATCGAAAACGGTAAATATGTTTTAAAAGAGAAATTATTTGATGTTCCCGAAAGCATAAGTAACATTATCATTTCAAGAATCGATAAACTGGAAACGAAGTTGAAAAACACGGTAAAGACAGCTTCGATTCTCGGAAGGCAGTTTTCCGTTATGGTTCTTATCGCAATGTTAAAAAACAATGTTAATTTATCCGAATTAAAAAGAGTGGAAAACAAGGATATTTGGAAAATTATTAATGACATTACGGGCATATTTAAACATGCACTTATAAGGGATGCGGTTTATAATATGCAGTTGGAAAAAACATTGAGAAGATTACATAAAGCGGCTGCTGAGGCAATCGAAAAACTGTATTCTAAGGATATCGGTAACCATGTCAGTGAACTTGCTTATCACTATTACGAAGCTGAAGAGTATGACAAGGCTAAAAAGTATCTGTCAATTGCCGCCCGAAGAGCTATGGAGCAATATCAAAACAGTGATGCTCTGGAGCTATATGAAAAACTTTTGTATATTGAAAGCGATAAAAAAAAGATAGCCGAAATAAAATTAAATATTGGAGAAATATTCAGACGAACGGGCAAATGGAAACAGGCAATAGAAATTATTAGGAAGACATTAAAGAGCGTAGAAAAACTGAATGATAAATATCTTATGGCAAAATACAACGAAATATTGGCGGTAATTTACGAGAATACCGAGAGAATAAAGGACGCCGAGGAGCTTGCCCGAAAATCATTGTCATTATTTAAGGATGTTGGATATGATGCTGGTGTTAGCAGAGCAATGAATATTTTGGGAACAATATATTATCACAGGGCGGAATATAAAAAAGCTATCGACTTGTTTAATAAAAAACTTAAAATAGATAAAGAAATAGGTTTTAAAAAGGGATATTACAGTGCACTTAGCAGATTAGGGTTGATTTATTTTGATTATGGGAAATTTAGTATGGCTCTTAAAATGTTTAAAGAGAATTTGGAATTCGCACGACAGAGTGGGAATTTGGCTATCGAGAGTCATATGCTCGGGGATATTGGGCTTGTATATTGGAAAGAGAAAAAATACAAAAAAGCCATAAAGAATTTTATAAAAGTCTTTGAAATATCAAGGAAATTAGGAGATATGCAAAGCGAAGCGGAAGCAGTGAACAATTTAGGGATTGTTTATGAGGAGATGGGAGATTACAATAATGCACTTAAATATCTGGAGCACGGATACAAATTATGCAAGGAAGTCGGGGACAAATTGACATTGGGGTATACAACGGGGAATTTGGGGCTTGTGTACTTTTATAAAGGGGATTTTAAAAGAGCCATTAAAAATTTTGAAATGACGAGGAGGATAGCTGAAGCCACAAACGATCCGTTAAGCCGAGCACTGGCTTTCCTTTCACTCGGAGACGTGTATATGATGAAAGGTGATTTTAAACGTGCGCTTGTATCGGTAGAAAACAGTATTGACATTTACTCAAGGATAAAAATGGATTATATGTTGTCCAGTGCCTATTGTTTATATGCCCGGATTCTAAAAACAACCGGTGATTATAAAAAGTCGGTATTGATGTTGGAGAAGGCGGAAAAAGCATTAAATAAATCCCCTCGCGATGATGTCAGGTTTTCTTGCTTAATTTTAAAAAATGAGCTCTTGTCCGATAAAAAAAAGGCGGTTGAAAATTTAATGGAATTAGCGAAACATACTGACGATAAAAACAATAAAGCGGATATTTATTATTCGATATTTTTAATTACAAAAGATAAAACAATTGCACGAAGGGCTTTTAATCTATACACAAAATTATATGAATCCTTGCATAAATACATTTTTAAAAAGCGAATAAACGAGTTAGAAGAATTTTTAAAGAAGTAAAGTAGCTTAAACAGATGGCGGGATTTCGGTAAAAAGTTTAAAGGAGGTAAAATATGAAGAAACTAAATTTCCTTCTATATATTTTTATTGTTCTGTTTTCCGGATGCATACACAATTCCGAATATTTGAATTACCCGGGTGAAATTAAACCTGAAATCAACAATCCGAATGCGGTGCTTGTATCGAATTTATTATTTAATATAAAACCAAACACATCAAAATGGTTTTACTTTAAATTTGCACCGGGAGATACTATTGTGGTAAATTCATGGACAATAAAAGGGGATAATATCAGCAACTTTAACATTTTAAGATGGCCGAATTCGGAGATATTTAGTACATCTGCAGTTAAAATCATTAGAAATGAAAGAATAGTCAATGAACGAGTAGCAATTTATAGATTTAAGATATCAAATACGAGTTTATTTTCAACAAAGATGTATAAATTGATGATATATAGAATTCCCAAATATAAAGCATTTGCTAGATTTAATACAACTGTCTATTGGGACACACTTTATGATACGACATTTGTTACGCAAAAGGAATCGGTTCTTGTAAGCGTGGACACCGCAATTGAGAAGGTGTTGGATAGCAAAATAGAAATGCCCTATATGAAAAAATCTTATATAGAGGTAAATTTGCCGAAAAACACACTTTTTTGGGTATACTGGATTGGAGCTTTCGGTACAGGTAATAAAAATGAAAGCAGATCAACGGAGGATGGGTTAAATATACCCCTTCGTTCATTTGCCTTAGGCAAAATAAAAAAAATAGTAGGTAATGGCAGAGGAGCTACCATTGATTATTATTTTATAAAAAGGCAAAGAGATGTGGATGATTTTATGAGTGGGCTTGATTTTTACTCCTTTAAGAAGGGGCTTGGAATTGTAAGTGATTATGGGAAGATAGAGGAGCCGTTAGAGGGACGTTTTTTTATAGCGGTAAAGAATAGCGATTTTAAGAAGAGAAGGGAAATGGTCAGATTTAAAATTCTTGCTCTGGTGGGTATTCCTCATTACGAATACGACTATATCACTGTCCCGAGGGTAAGACGGAGGTTCGTCCCGAGAATTTAAAAAAGATTGTATGTATAAACGGATTTATTAAGCAAAATTTATTGGCAACAAAAAGATTATTTGACTGTGACATCATAATAATATATAATTCGGCAGTGAATGTTATATTTTTTATTACATGATGGGGGTTTATAAATGAAAAAGAAATTACAAATTGCTCTGTTTTTTATAATTTTATCTGTTTTTATTTCTTCATGCTTTAATGCCGGGGGAAGAAATACTGAAGTTTATTTTAGTCCCAATATAAAAAAACATCTCATGGCGGGAATAAAAAATGCGAGAGAATCAATAGATATAGCGATTTACGTGTTTACGGATAGGGATATTGCCGAACTGTTAAATAAAAAGGCGAAAGAAGGCGTGAAAATTAG
>Ga0190359_1000493_pt1 | contig 26471 bp, 19 predicted proteins | sample 48721823_MG_FD_161269 | JGI IMG/M metagenome (GOLD analysis project Ga0190359, IMG submission 161269) | Hydrothermal vent microbial mat bacterial communities from Southern Trench, Guaymas Basin, Mexico - 4872-18-2-3_MG | ecosystem: Environmental > Aquatic > Marine > Hydrothermal vents >... | reverse complement strand
TTCTATGGCATCTCTGGCTGTATCGAGATATTCTCCATCAACATGATAACCAATTAAAAAGACAGGCTTTCTCCTATCTTGGCGAATATCAACTCTTTGTTCTTCAGTAATGCTAAGCATATCATCCACGCTCATATTATTATCATTATGCCTTCATACACATCTCTATAGTTTTCTGTATCCCTTTCACCTATTTTTTCTAATTCCAATTCTTCTATATCCCTTTTACTTAATACGGCAAAATCAGCTGTGTCGTTTGCTGGGCTATCGCCATAACTGGTTAGAGATTCCGGGGCGCGAACAATCTTTCTCCCTTCAACATATTTATTAAGCGGATCATTCTTGTTTCTTATTGTAACAATTGAATTTGGACTGAGAGAAGGATAAAGTTTTTCGAGCTCCTCTCTTTTTTCTTTAGGAATCGCTACATATTCGCTTTCATCTACAGGCAGCATATAAACTTCATTTACTTCAATTCTAACCATTTAATCACCATGTTACTATAATATAGTGATAAACAGTATTTAAATGTTACGGTTTTGTTATTTCAACACTTTTCCAGTTTCCATATACCAGAGGTAGAAATCCAGCTCTCCCAGTGTGAGTTTTGTCTTTTTTGCGATTTTTCTGAGGGTTTCTTCAATTTCCAGGTATTTTTTCTTTCCGAGAGTCTTCAGTTTTTTGATTATTTTGTTTTTCACGAGAAGTTCTATTATATGGAAGTCAATTATTGCAAAATCCTCAAAGCCAATGTTTCTCAAAAAATGGCTGGCTTCCTTGTATCCAAATCCCTTTATGTTTTTTACCAGCCATTCTCTTAACTCTTCGCCCTTCAGGGATTTTAGAATATTTTTCAGAGAATTTTTGAATTTTCTATTTTCGCATATGTAATGGGCTCTTGTATTTGGATACCTGTGACCAAGTTCTTTGAGCCTTTTCCCAAGAGCTTCCTCTGACAAAGTATAGAATCCAAAGCCGATTTCCTTCTGGATTTTTATTGACCTTTCAGCATTAAAATTTGCGGTCAAAACACAGAAACAAAGCTCCTCAAAAATCTTGTTTCCATTTCCAATTCTTTTGAATTCTTTTATTCTTGAGTCTATTGCTTTTTTAACCTCACTTCTTTTCAGTTTTTCAATTTTTTCAACTAATTTCATAATACCACTAAAGTTCAAGGTCATGGTAAATTATTCTCACTTCTTTATTTTCAATTATTGGATAACAAACGATTGTTTCTATGCCTTTGTATCCATCATGCTCTTCAAACCATTTTTTATGTTTTTTTAATTTTTCTTCACTTTTTTCATACCAGAGTTTCTCTTCAGGTTTGCCATTCTCAATTTTTTCTTCAATTTTCTTATGCACATTTTTTTCATTCTTCTCCATCCAGGAAAAAGATTTTCTCAATTGACCCATACCTTTTCCATAAGCAGCAGGATTGCTTTTTATCTCGTAAATTTCAAGAACTTCGTCTTCTCTCAATGCAAGAATATCAACTTCACCAGGTTCTCCGCCATTGTTGTTGTCTTTTTGAAAAGGGTAACTAAAATTTTTATTTATCCAGAGGTATTCTCCACTTTCCTTAAGCTGTTCTGCGACAATGTTAAGAATAAAATCATGTTTTTCTTTGCTTCCGTTCCCGAGTTCAAACAGCTTCCTCATTTTTTCCTTATCAGATGCCTTCATTCGTGCCCTTATATTCTGAGATGGATTAACTATTTATTTTTGCTGACCAGAACTATTATTTTAGCGCTACTTACACCATAATATATGTGGAGTATTAACACCTCATTAATCAAGGAGCCTTTTCTCTCCTTTTAACTTTTGAATTTCGGTTACATCCTGGGTTACTTCCAAGCACCCAAGATACTTCCCTTCTTTGTTTCTCAAAGCAAAATACCTTATGAAAATCTTATGTTTTTCTCCATCTATAGGCAGGTCAATCCAGAATTCTGCCACATCTCTTTTCCCTTCTTTCATTTCTTTCAGTATTGTCTCCACTTTGCCCAAACTCTTCTTCGGATGACAGTTCCTAACATCCCTTCCTATCACGCCTGGCGACCTTTTAAATACTCTGGTCTCATGTTTGTTCCATGCCAATACTTTGTCGTTTTCATCCAGCACCGAAAATTCTATTGGAATTGTCTCCAAGAGAGATTCCAAAATTTCTTTAGATAGTTCTCCATACAATTTTTCCACCACATATCAATATTCTTCACATTGCTTTTCGAAGTAGCTCTTTGGGTGTCCACAGGATGGGCATGCTTCCGGTGGTTCAGTCCCTTCATGTATGTAGCCGCACTTTCTGCAAACCCAGTAAACCTTTTTCTCTTTTTTGAAAAAAGTGTTATTTTCAACTTCTTTTAGAAGCTTTTTGTACCTTTCTTCATGGTGCTTCTCAGCAATGGCAATTGCCCTAAGTCTTCTTGCAATATCAGGAAAACCTTCCCTTTCAGCAATATCAGCAAATTCCGGGTACATCTTTGTATTTTCGTAGTTTTCGCCTGTTATGGCAGCTTTAAGATTTTCAACAGTGTTGCCAAGCGTGGTTGGCGCTGCTGCTTCCACAACAATTTCTTCCATTCCCTCCCCCGATTTTTTCTTCAGGTCGCTTATAAGCCTGAAAAGCCATTTTGCGTGCTCCCTTTCATTTTCAGCCGTCAAAAGAAAAATCTCAGCAATCTGCTCGAAGCCCTCTTTTTTGGCTATTTTGGCATAAAAAGTATATCTGTTTCTTGCCTGGCTCTCGCCAATAAAAGCTTTTGTCAAGTTTTTAATGGTATCCATTCTCAACACCTCCGTAAACTATATATATTTGTTCGAATATATAAAGATTATGGTTCGAATTTCAAACTTGGATGTTTTAAAAGTTCTCATGAAGAATTCAAAAACACCTTTCCTGGAAATGGCCAGGATGCTTGGCGTCAGCGAGACAGCAATAAGGAAGAGAATCAGAAAAATGGAAGAGGACGGGGTAATAAGGGGGTATACCATAGATGTGGACCCCAAAAAAATAGGATTTGAGATAAATGCGCTGATAGGATTAGACACCGAGCCAGAGGTTTATCTCCAAACCATAGAAAAGTTAAAAAAAATGGAGGAAATCAAGAGTCTTTACTCCTCAAGTGGTGACCATATGATTATGATGGAAATATGGTTTAAAAACACAGAAGAACTTTCCAAATTTGTTGATTTTCTGAATTCTATGGATGGCGTCAAAAAGGTATGCCCGGCAATAATAATGGAGAAAATTAAATAAATTATTGTAACAACATAATATCTATTTGTATTTCATATAGTATTTATATAATTTATGTATGATTTCTATAAAATTTCTATAAAATTTGTATATTAAAACATAGTAATCTTTATATTATAGTTATATTGTAACAATAAACAGGTTCTAATGAAAGATGATATTCCCGATGACCTAGAGAAGAGAATAATTAGCGAGCTAGGCAAAGGTTTAATGTCTGTTTCTCAGCTGGCTAATAAGTTAGGCGTCAGAAGGGATTTTCTTACCGGTTATTTGGAATGTTTGCGCCATCAGGGCAAGTTAGAAAAAATGGAGGTAGGCAAGGCTTATGTCTATAGGGTTAAATAAGAAAAACATAGGATTGATGCTGTTAGGCATAATCTTCCTACTATTCGCTATAATGGTCAATGCTGCTCTTAACGGAGTAACTTTGGACACACCCCAATCAAACGAAAATATATCTGGCACATACACACTCAGTGCTACCGTAACAGGAAATGCAGACAACGTGACCTTTTACTGGTCCAACGATACGGGAACAACATGGTATTTGATAGGAACAAATAATACGGCAGGTTCCTATTTCACATATTCCATGGATACAAGTGCGATAGGTGATGACACAGGGCTTTATTTCAATGCAACAGCAATGAATGACACAACTATAGTTTCCTCTACCAACACAGGAATAACTGTTGACAATACGCCTCCACTAATAAGTCCCACCACACCATCAGATGGGGAAAATATAAGCGGCACTGTTTGGATAAATGCCACATGGTCGGATGAGACCTCCGGGGTTGAGACCGCCAGATATATCTGGTCAAATTCAACATGGGCTGGAAACTGGATTCCTCTGAACGGAACCAATGATACAGCGGAGCTTAAAGACGGTGATTATAACATTACCTACAATGCAACTGACTATTTGGGAAATTCCAACACAACTTATATAACCGTTAATGTTGACAACACCAAACCAACTATAGATTTGGTATATCCTCCACCAGGCTCTTCCTTAACAGGTTCAGCGGAGATAATGGGGGTAGCATCAGATGCAAGGCCGGAAGCAATATCATCAAATGACACAAGGTTCACTTGGAACAATACTTACAACGACTGGGGATTTACAAACAATACACCTCTTAGTGACGGATATTATGCCTTGAACATATCAGCAAACGACAGCGCAGGAAATGAAAATTTCACAATATCCACATTTACTTTAGACAACACACCACCGTCAGTCGTTATAATTTATCCACAAAATATAACATACCCTTCAAACATAACTCTGATAAACACATCAGCCACTGATTCAACTGGCGTTGACAAGGTTCTGGCTGAGGTTGACGATTCTTCAAATGTAACACTGGTTTTTGACGGTTCTTTTTACATAAACAACACGATAAACCTTGGCGAAGGCACACATAGAATAAGAATTTACGCCAATGACACACTTTCAAATATGAACAGCACTGAGGAAGTTTACTTCACTGTTGACAACACACCCCCTTACATAGAATACATACCACCAACACCAGGAAATGAAACAAACATATCAGGAGCAAAAACCATAAACGTATCATCACCTGATTCTGATTTGGATACTATAATAATATATGTAGACAGTGTTCAGGTCCAATCATGCCCAACATCGCCCTGTGAATATTCATGGGATACCACTGGATATTCAGACGGTTTACACAATTTCACTGCAACAGCAAACGATACTGTTGGGAACATTAATTCAAGCCTGTCCGTAAGAACAGTTACAGTGGATAACACCCCGCCAGACATTATTCCAATAACTCCAGCAGAGGGAGAAATTCTAAAAGGAACAATCGATGTGAGCGCAGTCTGGAGCGATGATGCAACTCAGGTTGGGGTGTCAAGGTTCAGGTGGATGAACACAACAGATACCGGGACATGGGCAAATCTTAACGGTACTCTGGATACAACGTTGCTGAATGACGGCTCTTACAACATAAACTTCTGGGCCAATGATTCCGCAGGCAATATTAACCAGACAAACGTATCCATAACTGTAGACAACACACCGCCAAAAATAGATTTTATTTATCCAACTGAGAACAACGATACATCATTCAACAGAAACTGGATATTTGTTAATACAAGTGTCCAAGAAGACAATCTAAAGAATATAACCTTTAGGCTGTATAACAAAACTTCACTTATAAATGAAACAACTTATGCATCCACAAGAGAAATAAATTTCACAGATTTGGATGAAGGATATTATTACTTTAATGCCACAGCCTTTGATCAAGTTGACCAAGAAAATCATACAGAGACAATATATCAAATACTTGACGGCACTAATCCATCCATATACTATAATCCATCCACTTCTCAAGGCAACTTAAGTCAAAACTGGATTTTAATAAATGTCACGGCCTCGGATTTGAATAAAGACGAAGTTTTATTGAATTGGTCAGGAGCTTTGGAAACATTTGACAATAATATAGGCGATATTTACTGGGAGAATAAAACGGGACTATCAGACGGGAATTATGTTTTTAATACCTTTATCAACGATACAGCAGGCAACCAAAACTCAACTCCCTTAAGGCTGGTTAATCTGGATAACTCTGCACCACAGATTCTCATAGAGTCCCCAGCTAATGCTTCAGTAATACAAAATAATTCCATCATCTTGAATGTATCTGTAGTTGAATCCTATCCAGATACGCTTTGGTGGCAGTTAGACTCGAACGGGACAAACATCACTGGATGCACTTCCTGCAACAGTTACGAAACAACAATACCGCTCTCAGATGGATACCATTACATAGAAGTGTGGACAAATGACTCTTCAGATAATTTGGGATACAACATAACACATTTCACAATTGCAAATACAAAGGTTACCATAATAGTCAATGACTCTTCAAACAGTGAGCCAATTCAAGGGGCAAGTGTTGTTTTAAACAGTACAATCAGTTTTACAAATACAACAGATTCTCTAGGAGAGGCAGAATTAAAACTGGATTCCACAAAGCTTTACAATTTGACTGTTACAAAAAGCGGATATATCACATATACTTCACTAAACCAAAACTTTTCAGAAGTTCAGGAAAGAAACATTTTACTCACCGGAAATTCAAGTTTGTATGGTTATGTCAAGGAAGTTGGCAAAGACCCAATAGTTGCCGATATAAAGGTTTATGATAACTCATCTGGGATTTTAAAATATCAGACGTCTACAGATTCTTACGGATTTTACAACATATCAATATCAGGTGCATTCTCCTACTATGTTAAATTCAGCGTCACCGGGTACATAACAAAGATTTTAGGAAATTACACCGGTGTGAGGGAGCTGAATACAAGCCTTTATCAGCAGGGCTTTGGCTCTTTCACTTTCAAAGTGTTGGACTATATGAATGAAAGGCCGATACCAGATGCAAACATAACAGTGGAATGGAGCGATAATGAAACCGGGGTCACCAATTCTTCCGGTGTTTCAATAATTGAGGTTCCAGCAGGGGCAGTTTGTAACGTTTATATTTCAACAGATGGATATTTGAGCAACAACTCATTGGCGGGTTTGAGCGTAGCTGAAGGTGAAGACAACTACATAGAAGCATATCTCAGGGGTGACAGCAAGATATTTGGCTATGTAAGGGATGAGGAGAGCTCCAGGGGAGTGGTTGCATCATTGGAATTCTGGGATGAGAACAATACTGAAAAGCTAAACTGGGATAATTCATACTTTTATAGCACAACATCAGGGAGCGATGGCTATTATGAGGTTTACTACCCATCCACGCTGTCCGGTCTATCACTTTATGTGCATGCAAATGCATCCGGGTATTACAGCAAAAATGTCTCAACAGGTGGCTCTCAGGAGGTTGGTATAAATCTCCGCGGTTCCGCTGTTGTCACAGGCAAGGTTGTTGATGGAACTAACCCATCTCTTGGAATTTCAGGCGCCACGGTTCAGCTTTTGGATTCATCTGCAGGCGAAGTTGTATATGAAAAAACTACACAAACAGACGGAAACTTCACGATTTATATTGAGGACGGCATTGCATACACACTTAAAATTTCTAAGGAAGGGTACAACGAATACAGGGACATAACAGCATATTCCACATCACACAACTACGGGCAGATAGAGCTTGGTGGGAATTCTTTGGTAAAGGGCAAAGTGGTTGACTACCAGAACAATACCATAGTTTTATCAGGGGTTTCTGTTTCACTTATATCTGGAGACTTGTCTTATTTAACTGTCACAAATTCACAGGGAGAGTTTGAATTAAATGTTTCACCAACGACCTATATTATATCATTTGAAAAAACTGGATACAAGACAAAAGAGATACAGACTCTTGTATCAACTTACAAGGATATTGGAACAATTACTCTCAAAGGCTCATCAGAGTTAAATGGTACAGTTACTGACCCAACAAGGCTGTATCCAGGAACATCTCTAAGCGGAGTAAGTGTTAGATTGGTTGAAGAAGGTGGAACGAGAATTTATTCAACCACAACAAGCTCTGCAGGATTTTACCAGCTCTATATACCATCAGACCTCATAGACTATACAATTACATTCAACAGAAACGGATTTAAGGAAAAGACGTTGGACCATTCGGGAGACGTGACGCTCACGGGAGCAACACACATAGAAGGAAGAGTCTATGATAAGTACAACAACAAAAATCTGGATAATGTCTTGGTTCAATTCACTGACCAATATTACAATACATTTTACGAAACAACAACAGACTCATTTGGGCAGTATTCAATAGACTTAGGAGTGGATTCAAATTACCTTATAGCCGCAGGAAAGGCTGGCTACCAGAACAAATATTTGAACTTCTCAGAAAGCATGGGATTCCCATACGATGCCGGAAACAGTGGCGCCTGGGATAGGGTACAGAACATACCAATGGATGGCTCGGTTCACATTTACTTGAGGACAATAGATGACTTTTCCGGCGATCCTATAATAAATTCGCACATATGCGCAAAATATCTGACAGACGATTGTGAATACAGCCAGACAACAGACAACAACGGGACAGTCGACTTTTATGTTGAAGGAGGAAAGTCATACAGCATCTTGATAAGCTCAATGGGGTATCCTTCACAGACGATACAGGCATCAGGCGACTTGTCACAGACCATAAATTTGACAGCCTATGCCAAGGTTTATGTTTATGACCAATATGCGGAGGAGGCATTCAAAAAAGTATCAAACGCAGGCATTGTTTTGCTCTATGGTTCCAATACAACGTCATTCAATTACATACTGGATGAAACAAATGCAACTGTAAGGGTTACTTGCGATGGGTTGCAGAGGGATGGAATAAATGTTACACTGAACGGCATAACAAAAACAACTTCCGGAAGCAATAATGTAACGTTCCACCATGTCCCTGTCGGTACATATAATATCCAGTTGAATGGAAACCAAACCGGCTGTGGTATAGACACAAAGACAATAACAATAGATGAAGGTGGAAAGCCTTATGTTTTCCCAGAAGACTACTATGCCTACAACTTGAATAAAACTATATTGGTTGTTAAGGTCGTAAATCCAAACGGAGAGGGTTTAGAAGGTGGAACAGTCACCACTGGTTCGTATACGGCAAATGAAACCGGCTCCGGAATATACAATTTCACGTATATAACAGGAGGTGTTTACCAGGTTCAGGCTTCCGTAAGCAAATACTATACAAACACATCCACTTACCAAGTTACTCCAGGAGCTCTGAACAACTACACAACAAACCCAATAGTTTTGAAGCCCCATCCAGGAGATTTAAGCGTTTATGTTGACAACTCCACCAATGCTCTTAGCAGCATAACAGTGAAGGTTTCAAACGGAACAACACAAACACTTTATACAACTGGCGGATGGGCAAATTTCACAAACCTTATTTCATTTTATGATGTAGAGGTTAACGGAACATCAGAAGGATACTCCTATAACCTCACACAGAACTTTTTTGTAGAGCCAGAACAGACCAATTATCTGTACGTCACACTAAACAAAACATCAGTGATAATAACTGTCAAGAACCAGACGTCAGACAACGTTGAAGGGGCAAACGTAACCATATGGAACGGAAGCCAGATAGCAACTTCAGCTGATGGAACAAGTCTTACATCTCTGACTGATTCAAACGGCCAGGTAAGTTTTTCCAGAGTAAAACTCTTCACTTACAATTTAACGATATACAAAGAAAACTACACACAACTTAACACATCAATGAGACCAGATTTTGAGTATTCATCTACTTGGGAGAAAACATACTATCTCAATACAACACAGCTTGAAGTCACGGTCACAGACGAACAAGGAAATCCGTTGGAGAATACATATCTCTCTCTATATAATTCAACTCTTGGATACTTTAGTGAAGGATACACAGATTCTGATGGTAAATATATATTTGATGTTTCCACTGGTGGTGGAGGATACGAACTATTTGCTGATGGTATAGAGAATGGACATAATTATACAGAGAAAAATGTAATTCTTCTAGAAAACACCCTCAACCAAGAAACTATTGTGCTCACTTTAAACATTCTTAATGTGACAGTAAGAGATTCTCTTGGTAATTTGGTTGTGGACGGTGTTGTGGTGAGATTGTGTTCAATATCAAATACAACTTCATCTGGATTCGCAATGTTATATGGAACAGAATATGGTAATTTTCTTCAAAAAGATCTTTCTGCAAACGGTACTAAGCAGGGTTATGGATACAACGAAACCAATGCTAGCATCCCATCAGGTTACAGTACATTTGAGATTATTTTGAATATAACAAGACTCACAGTTCATGTAGTTAATTCAACGGGCGACCCGATAGAGAATGCAAATGTAAGTATCCTTAACTTAACAACGGGGGTTGTGGAGACGAATGGCAAAGGACAATATATGAATGGAACCAGCAACTCTAATGGCAATATAACATTCTCCTATATCCCAATAGGAGAGTACAATGTGAGCGTAGAAAAAACTCCCATAGGTAATTCATCTGTCTACGTCTTGACACCTTCAGCTGCTGGTGAAAACAATTCTATAACGATAGATCCGGATAACGGGACCACAACTCCCTCCCCCACCCTTTTGGATGACCCGCCATTGTTATTTACAATAACAAATTCAACCGGTTCCTCAATAGAAGGGGTTAATGTAAGTGTGATAAACAGGACAGACGGATCTATTGTCGACTCAGGATTGACAAACAACAGTGGGCAGGTTGTCCTGAATGTATGGAACAATACGGTATATAACTTTGTAATAAATGGAGAAGCAGTTGGGTATGGAAAGTATATAGATTATACTGTTCCTGTCGGATATACAAATATAACACAGGGAGTCACGGACCAAAACGGGGAGGCAAGCATAGAGGTGGACGGGAGAACGAACTACTACGTGCAAACAGATACTGAGGGATATGACGATTACAGCGATATTGAATACGGGACGGTAAGGAACGGAACATATGATGATGATATAAGTTCAAACCCGAACGTAAGGTCATCAATTCAAATACCTCTTAGAGGTATAAGCCACATAACAGGTGTTGTTTATGATTACAACTTCCTTAATCCAATAGAATTTGACTACGAGCCGGTACAATCCTTAGTGCAAATTTACTATTCTTCGGATTGCACGGGGAATGTAAGATATGAGGCAACTACTCCGGAAAATGGCACATACGAGATGTATGTAAACCCATACCAGGTTGGTTCAGATACTCAGATGCTTTACTGCATGAAAACTACTGGTTCAGGGTTCTCTGTCAGGAATGAATACAACCTCCAGTTCAGTGCGGGCGACGTTTACAAAAACATAAGCATGACAGGTTCTGGGATAATATCTGGATACGTGAAAGAGGTAGTGACCGAAAAGCCTTTGGATGGTGTGGATGTAGTTTTAAGGTCAGCATCTTGCTATGGCGGGTACTCCAATTGCGAGGCTTATGAAAACACAACTGGTTCATCTGGCCATTTCTACTTCACTGTAAATTCCAATTCGGGATATCAGCCTTTTGATGTGCTTTTAAACAGGACAAATTACTTTTCCTTAGAAAAAGACAACGACATATACTCAGGAAACACGACAACTTATTACTTGATTCCATTAGGGAAATCCATATTGAATTTGAATGTAACCGGCTCAAACATAACAGAAAATGTAACGATAAAGTGGAAAGATGAGATATACACAAAGGACAATGAATATTGTTCACTGAAAGAAAATGTTCTCAGCTGCCTCATACCAAGCGGCCAGGGAACTCTGGTGATTAATGGAAGTTCCATAGGATATGGAGTTTATTCTGAACTTGTTACCTATACCGCTGGTGAAAATTATACAGAAAATGTAAAACTCAATGAAACTATAGTAAACATAACACTTCGGGACGAAGAAGGAAATTATCTGGATAACATAACGGTTACTTTTGATAACCTACAGAACCAGAGTGAAAACGGAACCGTGACATTTGAGAAGATACTGGCAGGGATTCACAACATAACATTCTCTGGAAACCTGACAAAGATATATGCATATGAAAACAACACGGCACAGGTGAACGTAACAAATCCTGGGGAAGTGAACAATTATGTGTTTGTTTTCAATGAGACGCAGCTGTATGTAAAGACCCAGAATGAAACAGGTGCTGCTCTTTCAGGAATTCAGATATTTTTGGAGCGCCTGAGTGATGGGAGTGTTCTGGAGAACACAACCAATTCAACAGGGGAGTTTGTGTTCAGGGGATTGGAGTATGGTAACTACACGATAAGTTTCAATGCAACACAGCTGGAAGCACTTGGGTATCAGGACAAGAATGAAAGTGTGGAGGTTTTATTGGGAAAAGATGCCTCTTACGGAAACAATAAAACTTTGGTTGTAAAGGATACAGAGGTAAGATTCAATCTAACGAATTCAACGGGTTCACCTCTGCAAAACATAAATGTCACCCTGCTGCAAAATGGGGTGATTGCCCAAAATGGTTATGGCTCGTCTTTGACAGCATTATCAGATTCAAATGGTCTAGTTGTTTTCCATAATGTTATTTCCAACAATTATGCATATGAACTTAATGGTAATTTAACTGGATACGGTGTTTATACAGACTCCATTTCTGTTCCAGTTGGTGGAGCAAATGTCACAGCAATCATACCACCCCTTTCAATCAATGTGACAGTGAAAGACCAGTCAGGTTCGCCACTGGAGGCAAATGTAACTTTATACAAAAACAATCAGATAGCAACAGACACACAAGGAAATTACCTCACAGAAAACAGCACAAATGGATTTTCGTTATTTGATTATATTTATGCGGGCGTTTATAACTTAACTGTAACCAAAGAGAACTACACATCTTATTCTGAAAATTACAACTTAACTTCAGGGGCACATTCCACAACAGTTACACTAACTGAGATAACGCAATCAACAACAACCACTACAACCACAACAACCTCTTCCACCACGACAACAACCATACCCGGGGGTGGACACAGTGGAGGAGGTGGAGGAATTTCAACTCCAGTTTTCACAAAAGAAGTTACTGAGGAAAGTGTTGACATATCAGGATTGAGTTTGGCTTCAGGAAAATCAAAAACCATAGAAATTGAGGGATGGGAAGGATTTTATAAAATAGTTATTCAGGCTTCCCAGACAATATACAATGGAAAAATAAAAATAGAAAAACTGAACCCATGGGAAGTATGGGAAGCCCCCGATCCAACTATGAACACAAACCTTGAAAATTACCAGTATTTCAAAATAACCACTGAAGGAATTGATGGAAGAACCAGCAACGTTGAAGTTTACTTCTCTGTTGACAGAAATTGGGTTGAGCAAAATTCAATAGAAAATATAAAGCTCTGGAAGTATGATACCAAATGGGAGGAACTTCCGACTGAGGAGATAGAAAGAACTTCCAGTGAAATAAAATACAAGGCGAAGTTTTCAGACTTTTCATACTTTGCAATACTTGGTGAGGAAGTCACGCATCAAATTCAGCCACATGTTACAACCACGACGATTTATTCTCCAGTATGTGGAAATGGCATCTGTGAAAACGGTGAAGATTATGATAACTGCCCGGATGACTGTGGGGAGGCGCCAAGGGAAAATTGGCTCTGGTTGTTTGCGCTCATCGGGGCAGTGGGTGTGATTGCTGTTGCAGTGCTGATTGTTAAAAAGGTTGCAAAAACAGAAAAACCAAAGAAGATACCAAGATTGCCTCAGGCTCCACCTACCACAAAAATAAAAAATATATTGTCAAATCCTGAAAAATATGCAGGAAAGAAAATCAGAATAGATGGAAAAGTTGACCTGATGGAATTCCTTCCCGATGAAGACAGGAACCTGTACAGAATAAGAGACAGTACTGGAGAGATAAAGGGATTGAGCAAGAGGGCAAGCTATGATGGTCTTGGTATTGCAGAGGGAATTGTTAAAAAGAAGAACGGGGAAATATACATAGAGTTTTAGGTGGGAAAATGAAACAACCAGCAGGAGAAAAAGTTTTGATGGTGCTGCGACCATCCAGATTGGTTGGAATAAAATACTATTTTGCAGGTTTTCTTTTTCTTGTTTTATGGATATTTTTTTACTTTGACTTCTTTAAAATAATTCCGCCATTCATGTATGAATACAGAATGCTCTCATTGATAATTCTTGCAATTTCACTCATGTTTTTTCTCGCAGGGGAAATGAGCAGGAGAAAGGTAAGATATATAATATATGAGTCTAAAATAGCACACATCAGAGGGTTTTTTAATATTTACTCGACTTCTGTGGAATATAACATGATAGCAAATTACCTTGTGAGGCAGAGCTTTTTTCAAAGGATTTTTAACGTAGGCGATTTAATAGTCCAGTCGGTTGCCGGTTCCAGAGAGCCTGAAATAGTTTTTAAAAACATACCAAAGTTAAGCAAGGTCAAAAGAATAATAGATATGCACATGATGAGGCCTAATCAACCTTGAATCTCAAAAAGGCTGCTATTCCCCCAAGGTTTTTCAGCCTCTTGCCAGATTCGTGCTCTTCAGATATTATATGAATCTCAGCCCTGATTTTTTCCGCCTTTTTCAGAAGCTCTTCATTTTCCCTTACAAGCCCTTCTGTTATGATAAGCTTTTCAACTGCGCCCATATTTAGCGCTTTTTCAATCTCTTTCTTGCCATAAGTGACCAATCCATCCTTGCTTAATTCTCCAAAAAAATCTTCAACTATCCTTGTTTCTTCGGATATTCTTGAATCTCTGGACACCCTTTCCAACACACCCCTCTTTATGACTTCTGATATTCCGACACTTCCTGTGTGGGAGCAGGATTCCAAAATAATTTTTTTTGCCAGCTCCGGGTCCTCTTTCTTTATCTCTTTTAGAAATTCTTCCTTTGCAAATCCTGGACCAGCCACTACTATATTATCCACATCGCTTTTGCTTTTCAGTATTGAAAAAACTTCTCTGAAAAATTCCTTATAATCAGAGCCATGTTCTTTGCCTGCTTTTTTGTTGTAAACGTCTGATATTGTTTTCACTCTCTCCTTTATTTCTGCCAGATTTGCTTCCCTTTCGTCAATAACACATAAAAGAATCTTTGGCTGCTCATTCAGGCATCTGTTTATTTTTTCCAGCTGCCATTTTTTCCAGTTTTTTTCTATTGTTAGAATCTTCCCTTCTTCAGCTTCCAGTGTGTGGTAAGAGCTTATTATATCCTCGGGCCCTTCTACAACCTTTCCAGTCAGCCTCAATTTTCCTGTATATTCATGAAATTCCTTTTTTTCAAGCAGAATTTTTAAAAAGACCGGCTTCTTCTTTGTTTTCTCTTTTTGGTCTCCCCTTAAAATTTCCCCACTCCTGAAGCTTTTTCCGCTTATGAAATCCCCCTTTTCAAGGATTGATTCAAGGTTCCATGCGTCATCAGGATTATCTATTTTTATTTTTAAAATCCCGTGTTTAAGGTCTTTTTTAACGATTTTCATTGCAATCCCCAATACAATTTAAATATTAATATTATTATAAAATAAATATAGACTGAGAGGCGCCCCCAATGGAATTCGCTAAAGTTTTCATAATAGGATTGTTGCTTCTAGTTGCACTTTACATAGTTTTTGGGGGGTTTGAATATTTCGGCGGTTATGAGGGCGGACCTGGATATAAGTTCATGCCGTCTTCAAGGAATATGTCACTGGGAGAGCCTGTAATAACAAAGCCATCAGGCGACTTTGTCGGCAACCGGGAAGTTGAGGATTTCAGGGAGATTAGTCTTAACGCCAAACCCTTTGAGGTCAGCTATCTCACAGAGGAAAAGCCTTTGGTGGCAATTGACAATTTTGAAGTTAAGAACGGAATTTTAGATTACAAGGACTACAGGAAGAAATTTGTTTTAACAGATGACGAGCTTGAGAAGATGTCTTCGCCAAAACTGGGCGGTACGGTTGATGATACAAACCTTTACGGAAGGCTGGAAGTCCAGCTCAACGGAGAGAAAGTTTTTTCCAAGTATGTCGAGCCAAAGGACAGCTTTGAAGTTTTTATCAACAAGTCGCTGATTAAGAAAGATAATGAAATTGTTATTGCTCCAGAGTCAAGCGGCTGGAGAATATGGGCGCCTACTGTTTACATAATGAAAGAAGTTAAATTGTACTCCAAATTCTTCGGCGAAGTTTCGCAAAGCTTTGATTTTAATGTTGACGAAAAGGAGTCGCCTGTTATTTTTTCAAGAATAATTCTTGACATAGATGATGGAAACGGAACGTTAATTGTTAAGGTCAATGGTGAAACTGTTTTCAACGATACTCCAACATCAAGGCAGTGGATAGAGTTTAGTGGAATAGTTAAGCAGGGAAAAAACACTGTTGACTTTTATTCAGGGGAGGGGGGAGATTTCAAGATAAACAATGCCCAGATAATAATATTCTGGAAGAGGGAAGCTTCAGAAACTCTGGACTATACGCTGGAACTTACGCACTCCCAGTGCAACAGTCTTCCCGGGCAGATAAAATTCAAGATAGACAAGGTTTTCGGTGAACCCACGTCCCTTCTGGCAAAAATCAAGGACCCGGAAGGCAATGTGCATTCCATAGTTGCGCAGGGAGTTCTCCAGGAAGGAAAAACAATTTCAATGGACTTACCAAAAGATTACGTGGGCGCAGGTAAAAATACGGTGACCTTTTCAGTCACTGGCGACGGCGGCTACACAATAAGCGATTTCAGGTTGGTATTGTAAAGGTGGAAAAGAGATGACTCCAGAAGAAATTTTAGAAAAGATAAATGAACTTGAAAGAAAACGAGATTTAGCTTTAGCTAAAGGTGAAAATAGGAAGGCAGAAGAGTTATCTAATGATATAATAGAATTAAAGGAGAAATATAAAAAATATGAAAGATTCCCAGAAGAGCGTGAATCTCGTACTTATTTTGATGAACCAGATTCTGATGCTATGTTATTTTTAGACGAGGAGGCATCAAAGAGAGAATTAGAAGAGGCTAAAAGAAAAACAGAAGAAGAGGAGAGACAATATAGAATTGAAGAGAAACAAAGAGAGAAAGAGTTGAAAAATCTTAAGAAATTAAAAGAAAAAGAAAATAAAAAGTTTTACAAAGAATTAAGAAAACCATCAAGAGAGTGGTTTAAACAAAAAGGAAAATGGAAGTGTCCAGAATGTGGATTTGAGAATGATGCTTCTAGAATAGAATGTGAAGTATGTGGGTATAATAGGGAAAAAAGGAAATACTTGGGAAAATACAAAGATGATGAAAAAGAGAAATATGCCAAAAGATTGGCAAAGAGAGCAAAAAGAATGTTAGAAAAAGAAAAAAATGCTATGAGAAGAGAAGGAGAAATGGATATATTATTTCCTACTCCAGAGGGTTGGGAAAAGAGAAAAATAGAAGGAGAATTTCTCCCACCAACATCAGAAGAAAGCGACGAGGCGATGAAGAAGTGGGAAGAGAAAAGAAAAACAGGGGAAGGTTATCCAAAAGGTGGTCCGCCATTACCTTCAGATGAAAAGGAAGAAAAAGCCGAAGGAGAGGAGAAAAAATATAAATGCCCGGTCTGTGGGAATGAAATGGATTCTCCCCACGGTCCATGTCCTGTGTGTGGTTGGACTAAAAAAGGAAAAACTCATGTTTATACAAATGCAATAATAACTATAGCAATTGCTGCAATTATTGCTTTTATACTGCCAATGATTTTTGGTTCTGATCCAGGCGTAATTCTCATTAGTGCTGGTATTATATTCGTTGCCATGGAAACACTGTTTGGCTCTGGCGGTGCTGGCGGATATGTAAGGGCTGTATTCAGGACAATGGGATACATATTCATTGCCATAGGTTTTACAATCATTTTCGGTAAGACACCAGTGCTTAAAATAATACCCCTCATGGTTTTAGCATTTGAGATAGTGAGTTTTCCAATGCCAGAGGAAATTCACACCGAAGCAGACAAGGGCATGCAGATTATGAGAATGATTCTCGGTATAGTATTGACAGGCGTTTTTGGATATGTTTTTTGGGATATATTGGCAGTAAACCCTGGCTTATTTTCATCTTTTATTTCTCTCTCTATAGCATTTTTCATAGCATTGCCGATAAGTAGGTCGGTTGGAAAAGATAGAATAGATGATATTATAAACAGAATAGGTGTTGAACTTGGAGAGAGCTTTGTAAAGGGAATGGGCAGTGGAATGAAATATATTGCTAAAAGCACATCTGGTTTAATAAAATGGATTGTTTTCTTCATTATAATTTGGATACTCTTTGCTTTTGCCGGAAAATTATATCCACCTCTATCGGTATTAGGAAGATACGGTGTTTATGGTATCGGTGCAATAATTGGAATGCTTATATTTATTATAGGTGTTAGCTACTCTGCCAATAGAAAAGATTTCAACGGTGTGATTCTCGGAGGAGCAGGTGGTGCAGGAATAATATTTGGTTCTCTTGCATTGTCTGGGAGTCCAATAGGGTTTTTCTTGTTTGTTATAATAGTCACAGTTGGTATAATATCAGCTGCTCCTGTTGTTAGTGCAAGGCCGCTCATTGGTGTGCCCATAATATTCTTGGCAATAATGTCTGCAACTATAGCGTATCCGGACATAATGGGTCAGGCGACATTCGGTGTGTGGTGGCCTACGATAGACAGTACTATTCAGAATACATTCGGTCCATTACAGAGCACAATCATGGGGCCGTTTGCATCAATGCAGAGAGGATATGCATGTTTGGCAGATCCTGTTGGATGTATGCAGAATTATCAACCCCAGACATCTACCAAGGAAAGTATAGATGCTGTCAAAATAACGTCTCTGATGCCTCTATCTGATAGTATAGAAATGCCAAACCAAAATCTATTGGTATATGTAGACATAAAGAATATGGGAAAAGAAACTGTAAAAAATATAAAATTAAGTGGTGTTCCTCCGATGTATTCGGCTGGCTTGGATGAGGGAGACGACGCTGGAAGTGTTAGTGTTGTATGCAATGATAAATTAGCTGATATATGTCAGATACCAATGCTTCTGCCGAATGAGGAAAGAAGGCTTACTTTAAACTATACAATCGGTGATGATGGTTATCTTGAGCGTGGAAACTATGTGACCTACGGTGCAATGATATTATATGACCTCAATGTCACTGGAAAAATTGAGGTTGAAGTGATGGATTCTGATTACTACTACAGGCTTGCAGGAAGTAATAAATTAAATACCGTAGAGAAAGTGTCAGAAGACACAGGAGGCCCAGTAAGGTTGGGAATAGCTGTAATGAAAAACAAGATGCCAATGCAGGACAATCTTGGCAGTAATGTGCCAATAACAGTGTATATTGAGAATCAAGGGCAGGGGTCAGTTTATAGAATAAACAATATTTATGTAGACCTAACGAGTATGGAGCAGGGATATTGCACACTCTTCGGCAATTCCGGAACAAAACAGATAGAGGGAAAAATAAAAGATTCTCTTGACGAAAGAAACATTTTAAAAAATTCAATAGGTCCAGGCGAAAGTTCTAAGGGGATGTGTTTTGCAAAAATAGATACAATAGATGTTGACCAAAAAACTTATTTGATAACAGCAAATATGAGTTACACCTATAGGTATGAAGAGCACAGTAGCATACCTGTAAGTTTTGGTGCACTATCGGAATGTGAATGTGTCAAGGATAAAGGAACCGACCAGGAGAAAAAGGAGTCGTTTTTTGTCCCTGACAAGAAATGTACTAACGAAGAGTGTGATGAGCTTTGTAAAAAAAGAGACGAAGAATACACGGGGACATGTATAGGCAAGCAAAAAAGCGATTAATTATTTATATTCAGAATTAAAAAATTAAATAAGGTGGTCTAAACGAATAGATTGAAAATTCTATCAATTTTAGGGTTGGCTTTAATTGTTTTTGTTTCTGGTTGTGTTGAGGGACAGGGATTGCAGAGTTTATTTGGAAGTTTTGGGGAGACAAAAACTGCACCAAGCGATGTTCTCCTGGTGGACAGTATGAGTGTTGTTCCAAATCCTCCAATAACAGCAAATTCAAATTTTACTATAATGTTTCAGGTTAAGAATGTTGGCTCTGCAGAGGAAGGAACAAAAGAGGCAAAAAATGTTGAAGTTAATTTATATGACTGGGGAGAGTGCGAACCGTTGGAAGGATATGCCAATGGAGAAGTTATAAGAAATTTGAATACAATTTATCCAGGCGGTGCAGAAATAGTAGAGTGGAATCTTAGAGCACCGAGCAATCAAGAACTAGGTAACATGGAAGGAACATGCCCCATAAGGTTTAAGGTCAATTATGATTATTCTGCTTACACAACATCTGATTTGGTTTTAGTTTCTCCAGACAGGCTCAGGCAGGCAGCAAAGTCTGGTGAGACACTTACAGCAAATCCACTCCAGACACAGTCAAGGGGTCCACTTAAGATAACCATAGATGTTCAGGCAGACCAGCCAGTAAGAAGCGACTTGACTATACCTGTTATAATAAATGTCAAGGATACTGGGAGCGGCCTCTACCAATGTGTTCCAAGCGATACAGACAAATCATTGATAGTTAAATTTCCCAAAGATTTTGATGTAAGTTGTGACAAGATGAAAGAAGTGGGACAGGATAACAATAAAGTCATTTTCAAAAACAATGTGAAGTTGGATTTGATAAAAGGAAAAAGCGTGTCGGTGAGGTGCGACTTGGAATTTAATGGGGATATAAAAGATATGAAAACTTTCAACATAATAGCGGAAATGGACTACACTTACCCGCTTTACGGGGATTTGGAGGTTAGGGTTAAGCCAACGTATAAAGGGCTTGAAAAACCAAGTAGTGGGTATATTCCAGAAACAACCACAACAACATCAACAACCACTACGACAACAATTGAAGAAACAACAACTACCACATCAACTACAACATCAACAGTAGAGTACACTACGACGACCACTATAATATAATGAATTACCACCTGACCTAAAAATAAAAAACTTTAAATATAGAAAAGTATTATTTTAATATAAATTGGTGATGTTTTTGAGGAAAGGTATTTCAATTCCAATAAATACTTTGGTTATGTTGGCTATTGCTATTATTGTTTTGTTGGCTACCGTTGCCTGGTTTATGGGTGCTTTTGCACCAACTGCCACTCAACAAAAACTTCAAACAGATTTCAGAAATTCCTGCTCATATTGGGTAAACAGCAATTGTGATGGTGATCCAAGCGGAGACATTTGCATAAAATATAATAGGATGATTACTGGAAACCCAGATAATAATGATGCAAACTGTGACAAAAATGTAGTTGCTGCAGCTTGTGGGTGTTCTCCACCATTTGGCAGGACAAAAATCATAACAACAACCACGACGACAGTTGAATCAACCACTACAACTACAGTATGTACAAATCCAGATACATGTAATGGTGAGAGTGACTGTTGTCCAGGATATGCATGCGATGAAACAAGTCATACGTGTGTTGCTTAATCTCCCAAAAACTTTAAAAACTCCTTTTCTCTATTTATTTATATGAAGAGATATTCATGGGTTTTGGTTTTTTTGTTTTTGTTAGTTTTTTCTTCCGGATGCGTGGGTGGCAATGGATTGAACCTTTCTTTCTTTTCTTTGGTTCCAAGCGGACCATTCTATACAACAGTAGAAGATTTGAGTGTTAAAACGGAGGCAGTGCCACATGATGTTTACAGCGGAAAAACAACCACCTTATACTTTGATGTTTCCAATGAAGGAAACATAACACTTTCTGATTTGAATGTTCAAATCACTGATCCATCACTTTTTACTTCTGAGGAATCCCTTGAGAAAAAAATACCGGAACTGGAGCCTGAAGAAACAAAAAGCTGGGAATGGGAATTGAAAGCAGATGACGTAGCTCTTCCAAAGGACTGCACAATCAGATATAAAACAGAGTATTCCTCTCAGGCGTTAGCACTATATGACGTTTCTGCCATAACAGAAGAGGAGTTTACAAGGTTGCAGAGAAGCAGAAGACTGGAGAATGAAACAAATCTTTTTTATTACAAGACCAAGTCACCAGTTGATATTGATATATCTCTTTCAAAGGAACAGCCAATTTTAGAGGACATGGAATTTTATCTTTACATTAATCTCAGGGATGTCGGAACTGGGTATGTTGAAAAAATAAGCAGGGGGGACATGACATTGAAGTATCCCAATTTCCTTGAATTGGAAAGCTGTGACGATCTTGAAAAGAATAACGGGGTGTTGACACTAAGGAATGACTTGAATTTCATAAACAAGCAGGCAAAGACAATCACATGCAAGTTCAAAACAAAGAAGGATATAGGAGAAATAAAGACCATTGGGCAATTTGAGGTTGATATAAAATATAAATATATGTATTACGATACTATTAATGTTAGGGTTAATCCTAAGTAAGGAGGTATTGTCTATGAAAAAATTGATTATTTTGGCTTTGATTGGTGTTGTTTTATTTTCTTCTGGATGTGTGAATCTACCGTGGGGCAATAGTGGAACCACGACGACAGGCGGTTATGGTCTTGTTGTCAACTATTTCGAGCCTGATTTCTCAAACCTGGAAAGTGGAGACGATTTTCAGATAGAGATGGAAGTGCAGAATATGGGAGGTGCCACAGCTGAGGATATATACACATATTTGTATGGAATAACTCCGAGTGACTGGGGCTTGTCAGAAAGTGATTTGGGCAAAGAAATAGGCAATTTAGAGCCTCCGGATGAGAATGTTGGACTTCCTGGTGAAATAGATAGCGCCAAATGGGATTTAACTGCACCAAATATTCCGGAAGGTATAACATACACATATACTCCAAGGGCAAGAGTAATGTACAAATATCATACTGTTGCAACTTCAGTTGTTACCACACTTTCAAGAGATGAATATTCAAGGCTAAGGCAAAAAAATGAAGTGCCTTCTGGCCAGCCACAAACAACTATAAGCAAAGGCCCCCTGAGTGTGTCTGTAAGTGCAAGGAATCCTGTCATACTTGATAGTCCACAAGATACAATAAGAGTCATAATCACAGTAGGGACACTTGGTCAAGGAAGTGTTTTTGACTATAATAAAGCCAGCGATTGTGGCGGGTATAAAGGTGTAACAGATATAAATACAACATGCGGACTGAATAGCTTAGAAATGAAAATAGTAGCTCCGGGTACAACTGCCAAAGATTGTAGTGCATTAGACAATTATAAATCTGTTGACTTGAGAAGAGGACAGTCGTTGACTTACAGCTGCGAATTGGATCCTGGGGACATAACCACAAGAAAGGATATACCAATCACAGTTTATCTGAAGTATGGATATATGGAGGATTTCTCAACAACATTGACTGTGACAGGAACTTCTAAGGTGAGTGTGGAAAGCACAGAAACAACCACCACAACAACACAGGAGACAACAACCACTACTGTTGCTTCCACGACAACTACAACCTCAACAACAACGACAACAGACTAATCTTCCATTCACAATCTTTTAATTTCTTTTTCTTTAATTTCATACAGTGGTTAATATGATGGAGATAAATGCGGATTTGCATATGCACGGGCTTTATTCTGGCGGCGTCAGCAACAGAATGGTACCAAGGGTTATTGGCGAGCAGGCACCCCTGAAGGGGCTTGATTTGGTTGGCACTGCTGATGTACTTAATGAAAGATGGATAAAGCTTTTGAATGAGCAACTGAAAAATGAAAATGAGATGCTGGTGCATCCAAATGGAACCAAGTTTATTCTTCAAACAGAGGTTGAAGACAACCACAGGGTTCATCATGTTGTATTGATCCCAAGTTTTTCCAAGGTTTACGAGCTAAGGGAAAAATTAAAAAAGTACGCAAATCTGGATACAGATGGGAGACCAAAAATTCACTTAAATGGGGAAGAAATTGCTGAGATTGTTCTGGAGTCCGGATGTTTAATAGGCCCTGCCCATGCCTTCACACCATGGACGGCAATTTTCAAGGAGTATGACTCGCTAAGGGAATGCTACGGTGATTATGCAAACAAAATACATTTTTTGGAGCTTGGCCTCTCGGCTGATACTAACTTGGCTGACAAAATAACTGACCTGCATAGATTGACATTTTTGAGCAACAGTGATGCACATTCACCATGGCCAAACAAGATGGGCAGGGAGTTCAACAGATTTAGAGTGAAGGAGATAAGTTTCGAAGAGATAAAAAAAGCTCTTAAAAGGGAAGGAGGAAGAGGATGCATTCTTAATGTGGGATTGAATCCCAAGGAGGGAAAATACCATCTGACAAGGTGCATGAATTGTTTGTTATTTTTTAAATTAGAAGATGCAGAAAGATTCGGATGGAGATGTCCTAACTGCGGAAAACCAATAAAAAAAGGAGTGTATGACAGGATTCAGGAACTCGCTGATTTAAAAAAACCAGAACATCCAGAGCACAGGCCGCAATATATACACACGATACCTCTCAGTGAGATAATATCATTGGCCTTAGGAATAAAAAACGTTTATTCAAAACAGGTTCAGGATACATGGGAAAAATTTATTGGTGTTTTTGAAAATGAAATCAAAGTTTTGATAGAAGTTGGTTTTGATGACTTGAAGAAAGTTAACCAAAAAGTTGCAGAGATGATAAAGGCATTTCGTGAAGATAAAATAAATTACATACCTGGTGGTGCAGGTGTTTATGGAAAAATATTGCTGCCGGGGAAAAACCCAAAGATAAAATATTACAAATTCAGGCAAAAATCATTGAAAGATTTTTAATTGGTGGACCCGGGGAGATATCCAGCACGACATAGATTTCTTGAAAACCTTCAGTTTTCAAGTTTAAAAATCTTCAATTTTTCTATTTGGTTTCGAACTCCCGGCCTTCGCCATTTCGAAAGTTCTTTAAAAACTTACGTCAAGGCGACGTCAAGGCCAATCGGTTGCACAAACTTACACTTCGTGCAAGTCGGTTTATAGCCACTAGACTACGGGTCCATATCAACAGAGGCATACACTGTGTGCATGTCAATCTATTTTTTCAGTATTAATAAGATATCTTTTTCTTCTTTTCCTATAATACATTTCTTTAGTATTTTTAAGTCTTTAAATGTATTTAAAAACTTATCCTTCCACATGGATTTTGGCTCCGATATGATTATGTATCCCCCAGGTTTTAAAACCCTTTTCATTTCCCCTCCATTTTTCAATAGGTGTATGGTGTCAATACATAAAACAAAGTTGAATACATCAGATTTTAAGGGAAGTTCATCACCGGAAGAGAAAATATCAGGATTGTATAATATATCAACTCCTATGTATTTAATCCTATACTTTTCATCAAGAAATTCCTTTAGCCATTTTTCTCCACAACCAATGTCTAAAACTAATCCATTTAAGTTTGGGAGAAATTTCTTCATGTCTTCATATTTTTGCATTTGCTTTTCTTTCATCCATTTTGGGTAAATTTCTGAAGTGAACATAATATCTTTCTTTTCAAAATTGTTTCTTTGGGACGTAAAGAGACCTTTCTTTTCAAAAGAAAGGGATTTTTAATGGTGCGGTTGCCGCACAGAAACCAGTTTGCACAATGCCTACTAAACAAATATATGTCTTCTCTGATATTTATAATTTATGTGGGTGGTTATTGAATGCTTAAATCAACAAAGGATAAAAGAATGTCAAAAGAGTCGATGAAAGTCACAGAGGATATAGAGGAAATGATGAAGGAACTGAAAAGTTGTTCAAATCGACTGGGTCTCGGTCTTTACCTAAGCCTTTTTTATATAATTCCTATAATATTTATTGTCTTTTCAGATAGGATATTTACCACAAATATATTAGATGATATAATTGCTCTCATTTTTAAATTATATAATATAAATCCAATAGCAAGTATTGGTATTTTGGTAACCATTGGTGGTGTATTCATAACTTATTTTGCTTTTTTAACATTTTCCGAATTATCCAAAGAAAGAGGAAGTAAGTACGAGAAATGGATAGGTGCGGTTATATTTTTCAATAACGTAGTTTTTCTTCCAATATTTGTGATTATTATATTAAGTACGATAAAAACATTTCCCCAAATAATTAATAATTTTTTATTAACGAAAGTACTACTTATCTCTTTATTTTTTATTTTACTTTTATCTTATCAAGATAGTCTTCATAAAAAACTTTTAAAAGAAGTGAATAAGTATACTGACTACGGAAGTCTATATAAATTAACGAGACGGTCAATCCTTTTTTCACTATTTAATTGGTTTAAGATATTTGTATATTCTTTACCATTGTTTCTAATATCGTTTTCTTTGCTTAAGATGAATATATCGTGGTATGGTTTTATTTTTGTTCTGTGGATATTTTTTATAGGACTTACTTTTTTAGGTAGTATAACTGCTTTAAATCTTAAAAGATGTTATTTGGTCGATATAAAAACAAAAAATAAGATATTTAAGGATGCGATTCTTATAAGATTAGAAGAAAATTTCATTAGATTTGTTCCCAAGCCAACTAAGAAAAAGAATTTATCATCCAAACTAATAAATATTAACGATATTGTAGAAATAGAGTATAAAAAATAACTCTTTACTTTTGATTATCACTCTCACTCTCTCTGTTATATATATATTATATCTATATTTTAGACCTTTTCTTCTCTCTCTTATAAGAAACTTATATAATCTGTACTATAAAACACATTCTCACTCTCTCTGTTATACATAATCTATATAACAAATATAATGCTCT
>Ga0190359_1000492_pt1 | contig 26485 bp, 23 predicted proteins | sample 48721823_MG_FD_161269 | JGI IMG/M metagenome (GOLD analysis project Ga0190359, IMG submission 161269) | Hydrothermal vent microbial mat bacterial communities from Southern Trench, Guaymas Basin, Mexico - 4872-18-2-3_MG | ecosystem: Environmental > Aquatic > Marine > Hydrothermal vents >... | reverse complement strand
GGTTATCTGTAAACACCTGTGCCAGTGTTTTTTTCTGATTAATCTTCAATAACTCCCGGGTAGATTCCAGCATCTCTTTTTCTCCATAAATCCGATCAATATCTCCGGCCTGATACCTGTGGTATTTTTCCCGATGCACTACCCCATCCAGTGGCAAACGATCTGTCAGCGGCGGATCCTCATCCGGATAACCCAGCACCATAGCAGCCACAGGAACAACTAATTCAGGCAGGTCAAGGATAGAAATGATCCTGTCAGCCATCCAGGTTGCCGTACCCAGGTAACAGATACCCAAGCCCAGTTCTTCGGCTTCCAGTGCGGCATTTTGAGCTGCCAGCAGAGCATCGATGGCAGCGGTCAGAAAAGAGAGAAAATTGTCATATCCCGGGTTAGCATCCCGGAGATGGCACCATTGGGTAAAACGATTAAAATCGGCACAAAAAGTAAGGTGCACCGGAGCCTGAAGCACCATATCCTGTTTAAAATGAGCTTCCCATAATTGTTTTCTCAAATCCGGTTCCTGTGTAACCACGATACTGTAAACCTGCATGTTTCCTGTAGTTGAGGCTCGTGTGGCAGCATGAAGAACCTGATCCAGGAGGTCAGGTTTAATCTGATCGGGTCGGTATGACCGGATGGAACGATGTAAACGAATGGCTTCAATCATTTTTTCTCTTTTGTTTTATACCGGCAAGTATACAAATAATGGCAAGGGGATAAAATCGGATCGGTCATTTTTTCCATTTTACTCCCCGGTATGCATATTAAATATATGATAAAATTATGTTTCACTTAACGGATTTGATATGAAAAAAGTATGCTACTTATTCAGCCTGATTGTTCTGGCAAATGCTTCGGTTGTATCTGCGCAGCAAGTGCCAGGGAGCGGTGAACTGGTCATCACCGAAGTAATGGCCAACCCACAAGTTGTATCTGACAGCAAAGGGGAGTGGGTTGAGCTCCTGAATGTTTCAGATCACAAAATTTTATTAAATGGGTTAATTATCAAAGATCTGGGATCCAACCGGCATGTCATCCAGCCGGATGATACCCTTTCAATGGATCCCGGAGAGTATCTGGTTCTGGCAAAAAACGGGGATCCTGCTGAAAATGGCGGAGTCACAGCCGGATACGTGTACCAGGGATTCAGTTTAAGCAACAGTGAAGATGAGATCATCCTGGAACTGGAGGATGGTACACTGATTGATCAGGTTATTTACCAGGATCAGTGGCCTTTGGTTGCCGGTGCTTCATTTGAACTGCATGCTGACCATCTGAATGCCACGGAGAATGATGATCCGCAATTCTGGTCTCAGGCTGTAACCCCTTATGGTGCGGGAGATCTCGGTACGCCCGGAAGTCCGTCAGCAACCTCTCTATCAATAACCATCAGCGAAAAACCTGCCACCAGCCAATGTTACCCGAATCCCTGTTCGGATAATTTTTTTCTAAAAATACAACTTCCCGGAGCGCAGGAAAGCACAATCCTGATCCGTAATCTGCTGGGGCAACCGGTTATGATCGACCGGACCGAAGGAAAGGCAGAATTTTTTCAACAATATAATGTCTCAGGTTGGGAATCAGGACTCTATTTTATAGCGATTTACACTCCGAACGGAACACTTTGGCATCGTCTGATCATACGATAAAAATCTTTTCAGTGATGATCATCTATCCCGAGAATCATCTTTTTCGAATGGATGAGGGTAGGAAGTATCTCATCAAGATATTCACCCACCGCTTTCACACTACCCGGGAGCGTATAGAGCAATGTTTGGCCCGAAACGCCTGCTACCGATCTGGAGATCAATGCATTTGGTATTATCATCCCGTATTTAACCCGGATCAGCTCCATCACTCCCGGTATTTCCCTGTCTAACAACGGTTTCACAACATCCGGGGTAAAATCACGTGGACCGATACCGGTACCGCCCGTAGTAAAAATCACATCATCCCGCTGGTTGATGTGTGTAATTAGTTGCTTCTTAAGCTGATCGCGGTTATCCGGCAGAAGATGATAAGAGATCTGTACCTCCAATCCGGTTTCTTTAAAAAAATTTTCCACCCGGCGAATAATCTCCGGTCCGCTTAAATCTTCATATTCTCCCCGGCTAGCCCGGTCGCTGAGGGTAATAACAATAATGTGAAAAGGATCAGGGAGCATCTTTCTTCTCTTTAAAAACAAGATGTATTTGTTGCATGGTCATTTTCTGGTCCACCGCTTTACACATATCGTATATGGTCAACAGGGCAATATGCACAGCCGTTAAAGCTTCCATCTCCACGCCGGTGGCTCCGTTACAGGTAACCTCCCCCGTGACCCGGATCCGGTCTGAGAGGATTTCAGTATCCACTTTTACTCCTGTCAACAGTAAAGGGTGACAGAGCGGAATAAGGTTGGGCGTTTGCTTGGCCGCCTGGATTCCTGCTATCTGGGCCAGGGTTAGTACATCACCTTTTTTAATTTGATTCTCCCGTATCAGGTGAAGGGTTTCAGGCTGAAGCAGAATATCACCTTCAGCCCGGGCTCTTCGAAACTGGTCGGGCTTGTGCCCCACATTCACCATTTTCGCCCTGCCCGATTCATCCGTATGTGACAACTTTTTCATACTTATTTCTTTAAAATCCACAATCTTTCTTTAGCCTTTAGCCTTTTTTGGGCCTTGAGCCTTGATCTTCATCCTCCTATATTATAAAACCGGTGCGTTGAACTGCTGCTTCCCGAAGCCGGTTTATGGGCTACTGCCTGTAAAATGGCTTCACGGGCACCCAATTCCCTCACGGAGTAACCGTTATTGCTGAAAAGGCAGGGTTTGATCAATCCGTTACTGGTCAATCGCAAACGGTTACACCGGGCACAATGTCCTCCTTCCCCTCCGATCACCGGTTTAAAGATACCTTTTTCCAAATCCATTTGATAGATAAACCGTGCCTCAAGCCCACGGGCGGTCGCAAATTCTTTAACAGCTACGGCATCCGGTTCTTCAGGTGAAGATTGGATGACGCAATTTAGTTTCACGGGTTGCAGGCCGGCATCTATGGCTGCATCAATCCCTTTCAATACCTGTTTAAGATCCCCTATCCGTGTTATTTGCCGGTAGCGGGCGGCATCCAGGGTATCCAGACTGATATTCACGCGTTGAAGTCCGGCCTCTTTGAGCGATACTGCAAAATCATCCAGTAAAATACCATTGGTAGTCATAGAAAAGTCTTCGATACCACGAATGGTTGAGATGTCTTTTACAAGATCAATAATACCGCGCCGCACCAATGGTTCTCCTCCGGTCAGGCGTATTTTATTGACACCCAGTTCCACTGCAACCCGGATAACCTCCAGGATCTCATGGAACCGGAGAATATCATCATGGTGCATCAATTTTACTCCTTCAGGAGGCATACAATACACACACCGCAGATTGCACCGGTCGGTAACCGATACCCTGAGGTAGTTGATTTTTCGATTAAAATGGTCGTACATGGACCGGTTTTCCCTCTTTAATGACTGACTGGCCAACCGGGATACCCAGCATCCCGTCAGCATAACTAAGTGCAAAAATATGTGCCGACCCATGGTAATCCACAGGGATCACTTTCTGTTCACCGGTAATTTTCACCGGAATCCAGGCCAGCCGGTTATTTTTTTTCCGGGTAATCCGGGTGCCGGCTGCGAGGATCAGTTCCCTGGGTTCAATCTTTGCCGCCATACAACGATAAATAAATGGTTTAACAAAGAGTTCCAGCGTCATAAATGAAGAAACCGGGTTACCGGGCAAGCCAAAAACAAATTTCTGATCGCGCGAAGCAAAAGTTGTAGGCCGGCCGGGCTGAATAGCCACTTTGCGAAAATGCAGATCAAAGCCCAACCGCTCCAGCACTTTAGGGACATAATCATATTTGCCCATTGATACTCCACCCGAAAGCAACATGATATCATGATCATCCAATGCATCCCGGAATTGTCTGTAAGAGCGTTCTTCATCATCCGGAACAATACCCATATAATCTGCCTGTATTCCAATGGTATTGAGCTGTGCCACCATTTGATATGCATTAGAATTCCGGATCTGCGCCCTTCCGGGTTTCAACTCCGGCTCAACCAGTTCAGTCCCGGTAGCCAGAACGGCTACGGAAGGTCTTTTGTAAACCTGAACCTGAACTGCACCGATAGTTGCCAAAATCGGGATATGACGGTCACGCAACAAAGTGCCTGCCGATAATACCTGGCTTCCTGTCTGTACATCCTCACCCAGGGGACAAATATTTGAGTGAACGGTTTTTCCGGTAAACCGGATGGTACCATCAGCCTGACGTTCCGTATCTTCTACCGGGATCACCGTATCCGCACCTTCCGGTATCATGGCTCCGGTCATGATCTGGGAACAAGTACCCCGACTGATCTTTTTTTCAGGGATCACACCTGCGGGAACAGATTCAATAACCTGTAATGCCTGATGTATATCTGCAGCCCGGCAGGCGTATCCATCCATGGCACTTTTGTCAAACGGAGGCATGGGGAGATCAGAAAACAGATCGGATGCCAATACCCGGTTGACGGATTCAGTAAAACGCACCTCCTCGTAACCATAAGTAACTGAAGATGTGATCACTATATTATAAGCTTCATCAAAAGGGATCATAAGATAAATTTTGACACAAAGGTATAAGGTTAAAAATGTGAAAAAAAATATAGCGACTTTTTCCATTCACGGAGGTTGTTTGCAACTATATAATTAACAGGTGGATTCCGAAAAACCTATAAAGAGTAGGATCATTTATCTAAATCGTCATGAAAAAAAAGATGAAACGATTAAAAAACTGGAGCCTGCTGGTTCTCTTGGTATTGTTACTGGCCAATCTGATCAGCCTGAAATCGTGGGCAACCGGTGACGGTGATACGCCGCAATCCGGTACAAGTAAAGTTCCGCCAAACGTCAAAGTGGGATGGAGGGTCGGATCTGAACGGTATATTGTTAATTACCGTATGGAACATTTCGGATGGATAGGAGCTGAATTTTCAAAATTTATTCCGGTATATCAATTTCATGATTGTTGCAGGTATACCGGTAATAAAATGGATGGTTGCAGTGCTCCGGTCAATTGTAAAATTTAATACCGAATCTGATGAAATGGTTATGGATTGGTTTACTGACAGTGGTTTGTTTCGGATTCTCAAATAAACCGGGTGAGCATTCCGGCATGATCCGTTACCACATCAGTGGTATTCAATTGATTCCCCTGCCTGGTTTTTACGATCAGATCCGGATTGAGTTTAATGATTATGGTGGCGTAACCTATGATTATGATCTGGCTGTTCAGGCTATTATTTGCTGTAATCCCACCCATCTTGAGCACGCGTGGTGCGACACTGCCAAACAGGATAACAGGTGTAAAAAACTGTAAGAATGAGAACCAAATATGCATTTATCGGTATCATCCTCCTGGGTCTGCTGAACCTGGCCTGGCTTGGTATGGAAATCAGGCACCGGAGAGCGGCGAGGGAGAGGGATGCTCATTCAAAAGAGCAGATCTTTCGACTGAATCGTGATTACCTGCAGATCAGACAAGCCTGGATGACCAGTCTGGCAACCCAGGATCAGGCTCTGACCGCAAGGTTTACCCTGATAAAACATCATGGAATCAGGCGTAATCTGAATCAAATCATCGGACAAAACGAGAAATTGATTATTGTTTTAAGCAACCGTCAGTGTGATACCTGTATCGATCAGGTTCTGTTTGAAATAAAACGGCACCTCGATAAGATCGGAGCTGAAAACCTGTTGATATTATTCAACCGGGGTGACAGTCCGGCAAAACTTTGGGAATCCAAAAAATACATTCTACCCGGGGTCGACTTTTATGAGCTCAACGAACCCGGACCGGAATTTCCGTTAGACAGGCTGAATGTTCCTTATCTTTTTGTGGCAGGTCCTGATGGAAAAGCCCATATGGTTTTTGCTACTCGTGAAGATTGTACCGAAATTTATCTGAACATAATTAGTCAACGATTCTCTTCAACAAACCTATGAGAACAATTATTTACACTTTGATCCCACTGACATTGTTACTGGGAGCTATTTCCTGTAACCAGACGCCTGAACCGGACAAACTACCGTCCGTTACCTTTTCGAAGATTGATTTTTTCAGGATGAGTGATTATTTTATCAGTCTGGATTATTTGTTTCTTGAGCCCAATCCGGAGGGTATTTTCTCAGCAGCCGATAAAATCATTCTACACAAGAACCGGATCTTTATTCTCGATCGTAACCTGAAAACCCTTTTTTGTTATGACACTACCGGAAGGTTTATCTATCGCATTCAAAGAGTTGGCAGAGGTCCCGGAGAATATCGGTCACTTGATGCCGTCTGGTTAAATCGGGATAGCCGTGAACTGTTTCTCCATTGCAGGATCCCTGAAAAAACACTGGTTTTTCGGTTAGACGGATCCTTTATCCGGGAGTTTCATGGCGACCGGGGTGCCTGTGACCGGGTAGGTCTGAGTGGAGGCGGTTCTATCTCTTACACTCTTTATCCCTATGGGATTCACGGAGACACCGTACCACAAGGGGCCTATATTTCGGATCCTGAAGGACACTACCAAAAACAGGTGTTCGGTCATGGCATCTACACACCATACTGGCAACTGGGATATCACCGGCATTTTACCTGTGTTCAGGATACGGTATATCTGCTCTCGCAATCTGATTCCATTATGAAATTCGACCGGAACGGCAAGCCTTTCGTGGATGTTTTACTAAACTGGGGTAAATACCAATTCCCGGTTTCTTATCGCGAGATACACTGGAAATCACCCCGGATGAAGGAGTTCGAATCATTTAACGGTTTTAACTGGAAAGATTACCTGCTGGTAACCGGTCCGCTCAGATGGTTCCATTGTGGCAAACGCGACGAGTATTATTATGCCATTGCAGATGTAACCAAAGGAACCGGTCATTTTACTCAAAGCCTGGTAAACGACCTGGGTGAACTTCCGGTACCGTTTCCGACCGATCCCGGTGCCCCCGGAGAATTAATCGGGATGCTGAGCATGGATCTGATTTGGGCCATGAAAGAGCATCTCGACCAAAATCCCGCAACCGGAAATCATCAACCACAACGTGCTGCCATCAGTCGCTTTATCCAAAAAGCCATTGATGCCGACCGGCCGGTACTGGTCAGGATGAAACTCCGGCCCGAATACCGGAATAACCCGGATTCTGTTTATTAATTATTTAAAAAATCCATTATGAAAAGATTAATCATCATTACCACACTTTTAAGCATTCTTTCAGGAGGTTATATTCTTACCCGCGCAGAGGGGGGAGATAATCAAACGACCTACTCCACATTAACCGGATGGCAACAGTATTTTTGCCGGAAAGAAAGAATGCACGTTGATAAAGTTCATGTTACACTCAATTTAAACGCAACCATTGACAAAAGAGTTGGATTGACCCTTGGTTTTGACTCGGATGTGGTTCGTATTTCTTGCTGTAAGAACTGTGAAAAGAAGTATTCGTGGTGCAATTTTGACCTCGAAGACAAAGCTTGCTAGAGAAAAATCTTTATTAAATTAGGTTAGATTTGGTTAGGTTAGATTTGGTTACGGCGGGGTTTTCCCTGTCGTAACCTTTTTCATTTTTATTATGCAATTTTTCTGTATATAGCCCAATAAGCCAGCGGAATAAAATACAAACTCACCAAAGTTCCGATAGTCATGCCACCGATTACGGTCAATGCCAATGGTTTTTGTAATTCAGCCCCCAATCCCTTAAAAAAGAGAAAGGGCAGCAGGGCCAGAATGGTAGTCAGACTGGTCATTATAATTGGCTTCAGCCTTCTCCGCCCTCCGATGTGAATAGCTTCAAGCAGGGGAGCCCCCTCGCGGCGGGCCCGGTTGATGGTATCGATCTTCAGGATGCTGTCATTGATAATAATTCCGCTCATCACAACGATCCCGATCGCAGACATGACATTCACAGATCCTCCGAATATCCACAAAAGAAACAGTGCCCCGGCAAAATCGATAGGAATCTCCAGCAATACAATTAAAGGTTGAATAAATGATTCAAACTGGGCAGCCAGGATAAAAAACAACAGCAACACGGAAATCCCCAACACAAACGCCAATTGTCTGATCAGGTCTGAATTTCTGAACCAGGTACCGTCATAGGAAATTTCAAGATCGGGAAATTGTTTGATCACCCGGTTCAATTGTCCCATCAAACCGGGTATGGAATTTCCTGAGGTATTTAATTCTAACGGAACAAACTCTCCATGCCTGTTTGCACGGATTGATTTATACTGCTGGGCACGATTAAGCCTTACCATTGAAGCAACGGGTATCTTTTGTCCCTGACGGTTTGAAACTTTCATCCGGTTGATGACTTCTGCCACAGGCCGTTTCACATTGCCCAGAATGATGGGGATATACTGTTGGTATGATTTCAGTACACCCATAGGTCTTTGATTAAAAGCAGTTTGTAACTGATTATACAATGTGGAGAAATCAACCTGGTACAACAATAATTTCTCCGGATCCACCTCAATCACAATCTGATCCTGAACAGGAACCGGTGTAAATTCAATATCCTTTTCCCGGCTGATACTGTCAAGCAAACGGTTAAACTCTTGCAATGAAGGTTGTCCGGTCTGAACTGAACTGGATATTCGCGCTAAAAGAGGGGGCAAATCCTCTGAAAAAAGTGCTTCAAAAATATTCTCCGGCGGATAAAAAGAGACGGTAGCCATCGGGTAATGCTGACCGAGATATGCTTTGATTGAATTTTGTATCCGCTCTACAGAGGCAGGATCTTGTGTTCGGAGATATATTTCAGCTTCCGAAGCTATTTGTTCAGCTCTCCGGTTAAGAAAGAATTGCTGTTCTCCAACCTCTGAAGAGTACTGAAGCAAAGTATCGGGAATAGCAGCTGTCAGTTCCCTGACCCTCCGGGCATTTCCCGTCACATGAACCGGTTCGTTCCAATCAAGAACAGCAACTGATTCAGTCTGTTGCATTTCAGGAAAGCTTCGTATCTTCAGGGTATGGAACAACCACACCGCAAGTGGTATAGCTACAAGAAAAGCAATGCTATAGATCCGGCGGTATCGAAAAACATGATTAAAGGATTGGTCATACCCCTTTTCATAATCCACCCGGTTGATACGGGCCAGAAAACGATGAGAACCAGCTGTCGGTTTTTTAAAATAAAACAATCTGAACAGCATGGGTAACAGAGTAATAGAAACCGCGAAAGAGACGAATAAGCCGGTCGATACGGCCACCGCCTGATCAAAAAACAGAGCGCCGGCCAGACCACTCAGAAAAACCAGCGGCACAAATACGGCACAGGTAGTTAGTGCGGATGAGATCAATGGCCGGATCACTTCATTGGTTCCCAACACACAGGCCCGGTTCAGTGTCTCACCCTGATCACGGTATTGATTAATGTTGTCAATTACAATAATCGAATTATCAATCATCATCCCAACTGCCAGTATCAATCCCGACAGTGAAATAATATTAATGGAGATGTGCAGAAGATAAAAGAATAAAAAACTGATCACCAAAGAGACAGGGATGGTAAATGCAATCAGAACCGGTGAACGGAAATCCTTCAGAAACAAAAACATAACCAGAATCGCCAGTGTGGCTCCAAACAGCAGACTTTGCCGGAGGTTGCCGATAGAGTATTCCAGTAATTTGGTCTGGTCTTTTTCAATCTCAAAATCCATCCCCGGATAGGTGGTCCGGTAATACTCCACCAATCCCTTAAGCTCCTTTTTCAGGTCAGCCATTCGCTCATCCGATTGTTTGATCACAGAAAGACAGAGACCGTTTTTATTTCTGTTCAGGAATAAACCCCGGCGGTCTTGCGGCACAATTTTCAGATCTGCCAGATCTTTAAGTTGCATCAGGTGATCGGGACGTCCCAGATAAATATTTCCGATATCTTCCACATTACGCAGATAATTGGCAAAATTGATATGGTACTGGTAATACCCTTCCCTGACCATCAGGCTCCCGATAGTCAAATTGTTACGTTCAATTGCATTCAGGATATCATTTTCAGTCAAACCCAGACTTTGTAATTTCTCAAAATCCGGACGGATATCCAATCCGGGCATCGTATAACCGGTGATATCCACCATGGCCACCTCAGGCAATTGTTCAATTCGTTTAATTATGACCGACCGCACAAAATCACTTAATTGCATGAAACGGTTTTCATCCTGCCAATCCGACTTTCTGGTTATCAGTAGATTAAAAACCGGTATATCGGTTGCTGAAGCTTTAATGACCCGTGGTCGATCCATATCACGGGGCAGATTGTTTTCATTCAGGGCCTGGTCAATCTTTTCATTACATTCTATATAAGCATATTCAATGTCGGTGCCATGCAAATATTTCATCCGTATCAATGCATATCCGTCGCGGGTTTCCGATTCTATGTCTTTCAAATGGCCTACCTGCAAAAGTTGTCGCCTGATGGGTGTAACAATCGAACTTTCAAGGGTTCTGGCGGGAGCGGACGGATATTTAATCTGTACCGTAATTTCAGGAATGTCAATATCGGGCATCAGGGAAACCGGTATTTTAAAAATTGTCAGGAGCCCGAGGAAGATCAGAGCCAGAAAACTCATAATCACTGCAATAGGCCGGTTGATTAAAAACTTGACCATACGCTAAATTTAAATACAGGGTTTTATAAATCTTTAAACGTGAGGTTGATATCCGCATCATGCGCCAGATTCAGGTTCCCGGCGGTGATGATGGTATCCCCGCTTTTCAGTACACCGGTCACCAGTTCAATGGTATAACTTTTTGAATTCTCATATCCTGTCTTGACATAATTCCAGTAAGAGCGACCGTTATGTACAGAGAATACTACCTGCCGATTGTTCCGAAGCACCAGTGCTTCTTTGGGAATAATCAGCATACCGGGAATGACAAACCGGATAAATACTTTGATATTCATCCCTTCGACCAGGATTTGATCACGATTGCTTATCCGTCCTTTTACCTGAACCATACCATGTGTATCCACCACAGGATCTATTTCTGTTATAGTCCCGTGAAAACAAAGTGAATCCATAGAAAATGGGTACACATCAATTGGTTGCCCCTCTTTGATCCTGGGAAGCTCGCTCTCCAGAACATTAAAATTCACGTCAAATTCCCGGTCATTGACCAGTACACAGAAAGGCTCTCCTGATAAAGGTATATTTTGGGGTTTTACTTTTAAGCGGGTTACCCGGCCTGCGATAGGGGCTTTCACAAAGCAATTCTGGTAATCCAGCCGCTGCCGTTTCAGATTCAACTCGGCATCGGTAAATCCGGATTTCATCTTCATGGTTTCCAGTGCTTTAGGATCGATACCCTTCTCACTGTCAGAACCTCCGGTATGGGCAATTAATTCAGAACGGAGTGTAATACGGGCTTTCCCCACCCCAACAGTAGCCTGTTCCAATGCCAATTCAGCCTCACGTGAGTCCATCTCAGCCAGGAGCGTGCCTTTCTCAATCCACATTCCATTCTTCACCCGGATCCGTGTAATGAGGTCATTCTTTTTGCAAAAAACTGCAGCCTGTTTTGCAGCCGACAGTTTGCCGTTACTCACCAGTTCCAATGGAAAATCACCGGTCCGGATCAGCTGGCCTTCAGTCCGTACCGGTCCGGCTTTGGCTTCAATTTTGCCCAGTTTGTTGCCGAGCGGTTGATCGGTTTTGGTTTTGCAACCGGCCATCATCATGATAACCAGTGCACCATAAAGGAGATGACTATTTTTCATAAGAGGTCGTTGATTGGGATTTTTTTAAAGATAATGAAAGAAAAGCAGGTAAAAAGATAATGAGGGCCAGGAACGAGAATATCAATCCTCCCATGGTTCCCACCGCAAGAGCAAACCAGAACACCTCATCCTGACCTCCGGTCACAAAGGGTACCAGTCCCAGTACTGTTGACATAACGGTTAGAAAGATCGGCGTGATCTTTCCGTTGTACGCCTTTAAATAGAGACGGGAAAGAGGTAAATGCGTCACTCCCTCCTTTCGTAAATTATTGTAATCATTTAATATATAGAGGGATGCATTAACCACGATTCCGCTCAGCAACAGAAAAGAGGCAAAACCACCCTGGTCGAAGCTGAAATCAAAGAGGTAGAAGGTCAGGAAAACGCCGACAAAGGAAACCGGGATAATCAGCACCACTGCCAGGGGTTGCAGTAGAGACTCCAGGAGGATAGAGCATATCATATAGATAATCCCGATCACCAGAAGGATCAAGAAGAATTGCCGGTTTTTTTCACGTTGCCAGTATCGGTATGCCGACTCTTTTACCAGAAAACCGACAGGCAGTTTCGCCGAAACCTCATCAATAACCCGTTCACGATGCATAGCTGCCAGTTTGTAAGCTCCTTTGAAATCGTAAGCCACGGTAAGCTGGTATTGCTGATCCTCTTTAACAATGGTTTTATTAACCTGTTGTTTTCCCATCTCACCCAGTTTTATCAGCCGGATCATGGTGCTATCCGTGGTTATCGGGGTTTGGCCCATCATCCATGAGTCGAACTTTTCAGATTGTACCGAGCGCAGCCTGACCGGTTCATACCGGTTATTCACGAAAAGATGACCGGAGACATCCGGTTGGATGGCAAAACCCTGCAGGTATCGATAAATTTGCTCCGGTATAAATCCTTTACGGAACATCTCCTCATTGTTTAACCAGATCCGGTACTCGGTAACCGGATCCCAGGCCCAGGTTCTCTCACTCATAATGGCTGCCCGGTCAACCCGCATATGCGACTCTACTTTTTTCTTAACCTCTTCGGCGTAACCCCATAACTTTTCAAAATTGTATCCGTACAGGGTGATCTGCTGAGATCCCACCCGTTCGGATAATGAGTTGCTAAATCCCTGACCGATTCCCTGTACCCACCAGTCGGCTCCGGTCATCTTGTTAGAGAAATCCTGCAACTGGCTGTACAGCACATAGGGAAACGCTCCCAATTCATAATCCGGTTTAAAATCTACCGTAACCGTGGCCAGTCTCGGACTGCTAATCATGGTAATAAACTGGTCGATCTGCTCCCTGCCGGTCAGGTAACGCTCCACCTCAATCATGAGGTCGTTCATCTGATCCAATGTAGCTCCCTGTGGCAGGGCAGCCCGTACCAGGATTTTCGTCCGTTCAGGCATCCGGTAATAATAGCGGCTATAAACCCGGGTTCTGAACAGTCTTAAAGTACCACCGAGCAGTTTGTCGGTAACCGGTTTAATTTTCTGCACGTAAGTTTCGCTGGCAAAAGTGGCCCGGTAAAGTTTACAGTACCACTGATCCCCTTTCATTTGAGTAGGAAGCATGAATACCGGCAAGCCGAAAAGGAGAATGGCCGCAACGATAAACGCCCATCTGAATCTTTGTGCAAAGAGGATGATCTTTTCATATCCGTGACTGAAGTACACCACCCATCTTCGTTTTCTTTTGAAGTATTGTGATTTTTTTCTGTCCAAACCGATCAGTTTCATCAATGAAGGAACCAGTAGAAGTGCCACCAGCAATGATACAATCAGGTTAATGATCAACACCATCGAAAAATCTTTCAGCATTAACCGCGTGTTTTCTCCGAAAAACCGGATCACGGACAGGGCACCGATGGTTGTTAATGTGGCTGCCAGGATGGCCAGAAACACTTTACGGTTGCCTTGCGTGCGCATGTGATCCACCATTACAATCGTATTATCGATAATGATCCCCAGAGAAACCGTAATCCCGGCCAAAGAATAAAGATTAATTTCAACTTTAACCAGGTAATAAAAGATCACCGCCGTAAGAAGATTAGCCAAAAGACTGATCAGGATAATCAATAAATAACGTAACCGTTTGCTGGTCAACCAGACAAAGAGCAGCAATATGGCGAAAGAGAAGAGGGTTCGCAAAAATATTTTATGCAATTCATCCCGGATAAAACTGGTGCTGTCACTGCTGAGCAGCAGGTTGTATCCCCGGGGAAATCCGGATGATAACCGGGCCAGGCGCTGTTTAACCTCAGCTGCCACTTTCAGGCTGTTGGCATTTTTCTCGATACTAAAACGCAGTGTAACGGTATTATTTCCATTGATACGGTAATATCCCCTTGGGGCCTGCTCTTTATGCCTTATTTTACATAAATCCCTTATCCTGATAATCCGTCCATTTACCTCCGCCACGGGAATTTCCTGCCAGGATGTATCTGATCCTGGTACGGTTCTAAGCAAAACTCTTTTAGAAGTCAGGGCATTGATCGACCGGTTCAGATCCCACCCCATACCCAACTCCACATTGGTAAACCGAGTATTCAGCGCCCCAATGATCTGGTTGCGGGAGAGACCGAGCGTCAGCAGTTGTTCCTGGTCGTATTCAAGTTCCCACTCCATCATCGTAGCTCCGGAAATATTAATCCGGTAGAGCCCGGGTATATCAGCGAGTTTGGGTTTGATGTGTTCTTCAGCGTATTGCTGTATCAAAATCGGACTCGAAGAGGCATTCAGGGTATAGGTCAGCAGGGTCCGGGCTTCTGAAGAGGTACGATAAGAGGAGATTACCGGGTAACGTACTCCATCGGGAAATTTAGGATAGGCCTCACGTACTTTGGATGCCACCTCAAAGCGAATGGCATCCGGGTCCGCTTTGGGATCATACGAGAGGGTAATGGATCCTGAACCTATTCTTGAGACCGATTCTATTTTCGTAATTCCTTTGATGGTATTAAACAACCCCTCCAGTAGTGCCGTCACCTCCTGTTCAATCAATCTTGGATTGGCTCCCTGCCATGAATAGGTTACGGTCAGTTCGGGCAATGAACGACTGGGCTGCAGTCTGACCGACAATCGTGGAATAAGCGCCGCTCCTACCAGCATCACGGCTATAAAAGTAACCAGAATGGAGAATGCCGCAGCTCTCAGCTTTTCGTTCATAAGTGGCCTGTTTGGTAAATTCCGCTGATTAATGTGGAAAGATCGTGGTGACTATAAAATTAGTAATATATAAATATATTAGGCACTCAATCAACAAGAATGGAAAAACAGAGCCGGAAAATGTACAGAAAAATGACAACTATTGCTGTGCTTTCAAACTGAAGGTCACTTCACCATCGATATCATTAGTGACTGCTGTGACTTTCAACAAACCCAGTTTTCCGTTATTCAGTTTAAAAGCATAGATATCATCTACAGCCAGTTTTTTAGCTTTTCTTTTGGGATCATTATTGGTATAGGCTTCACGGATAGGCCCGTCATGTACTACCTGATCAAAATCGGTTGTTGTCATAGTGGTTTTGATAAAATAGGTAGTATTACGGGTAGGCCAAAGCACAACATTCTGCAGACCCTGAAAAACAGATTGATCCAGATTGGCTCCCGGTGAAGAGAGAACCATTTTATCATTCTCGTCATAATAGCATAACAGATCCACTTCACTCTGGTTTTGAAATGCAGAGAGCAGATTATAGAGGGTACCGGATGATACGGAGAAAAATCCGGCCCTGCCGGTGTTGGCTTGTGCCCCCAGGGTGAGGGATTCATAATATTTGATCTGTCCAAAGCCCGAATTCGGATCCAGTGTCAGCGTCAGGGTCAGGGTTGCTTTGTGCCCGCCGGCATCTGTCAGGACGAATTTCCATACCTCCTCATCTTCAGGCCCTTTTTCCATGGTCAAATCGAAATTAGCCGATTCAACATCCAGAATAGCGGCCTGAACCTGTTGGTCATTAACGGTTACTTCAAGCAGATGCAACAATTCACTGCCATTCCATTCCATTACTAATCTCACCCGCACGGTATCACCCAGTCCCACCATTTTATCCTGATACACAAAAGGATCATCCTTACTGAAGGTGATTGAAGGAGTACCTTTCTCTTTATGGCAGGAGCAGGTTAGGGAAAGAACTGCCAACAAAAATAACGGAATGGTCAGATGTCTAAGCATGATTTGAAAATTTACGTTTACATATCCCGAATGAAAAGCCCGCCCCCAAAAAGCTGCCTGCCATACCAAACACGAGAAAGCCTGCCAGAGGAATTAGGGGAGTACCGTAACGAATGGCCGTGGGATAAGGAATGGAAGTAATCCAGGAGAGACCCAACCGGTAAAGCGGAATAGTGAGATAGGCCAGTCCTCCTAAAATCATTAACCACAAAACTTTACGAGATAACCGGGGGATCAGCAGGTATCCGGCATCCAAAAAAACAGCCGGTAAAAGGTATCCCACGGCAGCCACCGGGTTTTTAAATCCCATAAAAGGCATTGCGATCATCAATCCGGCCCCAAGCATGAACCAAAGGCTCGAAAACCTTTGCCGTGTATGGATCCTTGAAGTCATCAAAAGGATCATAAACTCGAGCCCGTGGTGCCCGGGAATGCTTATTCCCCATCTCCATCTGGCATGCAGCCATATCGCTGCAGCACCAATAAACACAAGGACTACAGACTCAATTACAGTATGAATCAACTCACGATGTAAGGGATTTGATATACTCTTTATCTGCGGTTTTCCAGGCATGACCTGTTTTCTTTAGATTTTTCTCTGCTAAGATAATTGCTTTATGATTAATTAACACAGCCCTGACCCAATCAGTTAGGTCAATTATTTCATCAGGGTCTAAAATTTTTCCCTCCTTACTCATAACAAAATCCACCCGGGTACCTTTCAGTAATTCTCCAACCGTCATAAATCCTGTCAGGTCTCTTACCGGTTTACCGGGCTGCCAGATCAGTCGTCCGTCATTTCCGGAGTATCTTAAACCAACCGCGGCGAGCGCACCGATTATTCCGTCATGCGTACCGGTAAGTCCTTCAAGATACACCCCGGCTTGTTGTGCCAGAGTTTCGGCATCTTTCTGTGTCAGCACTTTTTGTTTGGCCTGCCGGCCCCATTCTTCGATTTTATCAGTGATTTGCGTTGCCGGCGTCACACAAAGACCGGCATCCGCCTCCGGAAGGGATTCTCTGATCAGAAAATCACGACAAAAAGCGGTCAGCCCCTCCGGGTTTTTTGTATCTACCTGAAGGCAATTGGCGCTATTATGAGAAGTATAGGGGATATCAGGATGAAGCAGTAACTGGTGACGGGTTACACCCAGTACTTTACCGAACCCTGCCCATGTAAGTTCAGATGCCATCTGACGGGCTCTGTATCCGGTCCCACGGCTGGTTTTTGAATCGGTATCATCCAAACCAATCAATAGCTCCATAGAGATTCATTTAATCCTGATTAATAAACGATAAAAATACTTCATCAAGCCGGGATAATCAATACCGTTTGTACTCAAAAGTATATTTCCCGGGAGCGGAGCAGTCAAATGATGAGGCAGATTTCCTCTCCTTTCGGTGAGCGGGTTCTTTTCTATGGATGAGTTCGTAAGATCCTGTCCACCCCGGTTCAAACCGTACAGCAACTCCTTCGGGAATGGAGAAATGATAAACTAACCGGTCACCCTTCCGGCTCCAATTCATCGTAACCTGTCCGTATGAAGTTTGATATGTTGCTTTGCAATGGTTTAAACCATTTGGTGCAAATGGACGAAGATTGATCCTTGAAAAGCCCGGATGATCCGGTTGAAATCCGGCCAGCCAACGGTAAAACCAGGTTGAAACACCCCCGAACATCGGGTGATTCTGGGAATAGGTATTGTCATCTTCTTTCCAGGTCTCCCAAAGCGTAGTGGCACCATGATCGATCATGTATCGCCAGCCGGGGAACTCTTTTCTGGAGACCATATTAAATACTTCCTGCACGTGCCCTGAGCGCGATAGTGTCTCCAGCAGAAACGGAGTACCGAATATCCCGGTGGTATGCCGGTATTCATTTGCCTCCATCACATCAACCAGTCGTTTTACCGCCCGATCTTTTTCAGCACCGTCCAGCAGATTGAAATAGAGAAACGTACTATACCAGGTCTGCTTATTCCGGACAGACGAATCAGGTTTTGACCATAAAGAATCAATCATCACCTTTCGGATACGATTAGCTTGTTGCCTGTAATGTTGCCTACCCGGATCATCATGCATTAAACTTGCAAATTGCTCCATAATCCGCAGGGATTTATAATAATATACGGTTCCGATCAATTCAACCGGCACCGGTTCAAGGCTTTCATGATCACTCAGTCCTTGTGTTACCAGTCCGTTACCCAGCAGGTTTTCTGCTTTATTCATCCATTCCCGATCATAGGAATACCAGTCGGCCACCAGTGTAGTATCCCCGTAAAAAGTGTACAACCACTCCTGAAGCAGCATGAAAGTAGCCTCCCAGGCAATGCCGCAATAATGAATACCTACAAAGGGTGCCGTATCCACAAAACCATCGGGTTGCATGGCATCTTTCCAGTCATACAACGCTTTGGTATAGATCGATTTCATATTAAAGTTATAAAGAAAAGTTTCGGCATTCTGATTCATATCTCCGCCGTAACCAAATTTTTCACGTGCCGGGCAGTCGGACGGGACACTAAAATAATTGGATCTCAGAGTCCATTCAACCATAGTTTGTATCCGGTTCAACCAATCCGCATTAAATTTCAGACTACCCGCTTTTTGAAAATCAGTACCTGCCCTGAATCCCGTCAGGGTGTTCTTGCCGGGGGATAGATGAAGGCCTTGTATTTCAACATATCTAAATCCATGGAATGTGTATCTCGGTTCAAAATCTGCCACCGCCCCCGAAGCAATATACAGATCTTTCTGCACGGCGATATCCGGAGCACCGGGGCCTCCCACCCCTTTTCGTTTAATCTGACCACATACGGCAGTCATGGGATTCAGTGTGCTATCGGGATAAATCCGTTCACCATAACGAAAGATCAGGGTATCTCCTCTCTGAGCAGGTGCATGAAAATGGATCCAACCGGCAAAATTCTGACCCAGGTCATAAATCCATGAACCTGATTCCGTTTGCCAGATAAACACCGGTTTCAGTGTAGCGGTTTTATGAATGGGAGGGAAAAAAGCTTCTTCTATTATGCCACCCGGAGGGGTTATAATCCTGGCGTGTTTCCAGGTTGTATCAGAATATCCCGGTGTATCCCAACCGTCAATTTCTTTTCGTGCATCATACCATGTACCCAGATAAACATTATTACGGATGACCGGTCCGGATTGCCACACCCATGATGAATCTGAGCGGATTCGGGTATTCTGACCATTTCTCCCCGTAACTTTCAAAACCAGAATAAACCGTGGTTGTCCGACGGGCAACCAGTCTCTCAGGTTGAGCCATCCCCACATTCTCAGTGGCAAGGGATTATACCATCCATTGCCCAACTCTACCCCGATAACATTTTCCCCTTTTAACAGCCAGTCTGTCACATCATACTTCCTCGCGAATATCCGTTTGGAGTAATTGGTCCAAGCTGGCGACAGGTATTGACCGGGGATTTCTCTGCCATTTAATGTAACAGTCTGATAACCGGCGGTTGCTACTACCAGCTCAGCATGAACGACAGGTGAGGTAATCCGGAAAGATTTTCTAAATAAAGGCGCCGGATGATCCAAATAAAACAAAGAATCGCTCACGGGGAGCATTTCCGAAGCGGCTATCCATTCAGCACCCTGCAGCAAGGTATCCACCGGAGTTGTAATTGCACTATTATGATTTGATTGACAACCGGCCAGAAAAACCGGTAACAAAAATAAAAATAACCGTTTCCCTATTGCCGGGCTGCAGGGCTGCAGGACTGCAGTATAATTTGATAAACGCATAAACAAATAAACAAATAAACTTTCTAATCTCCAGTTTCCGTCTCTTTCCCCAGCTTCTTAAGCTGCGCAAAGAGAAAGATGCCGGTAATGAGCGCCGAACCCAGGTCGGATATGGGTGAAGACATCCACACTCCATTCAGGCCAAAAGCCATGGGTAACAGAAGCAACAAGGGAGCCAGCAGGATAAGCTGGCGCAACAGGGAGAGAAACATGGCCACTTTAGCTTTACCGATCGATTGAAAGAAATTTCCGGCGACTATTTGAAATCCCACTACAGGGAGGGCCAGCATGAAGATACGCATCCCATTGACAGCCAGCTCAAAAAGCTGCTGATCCTTAGTATTGAACAAGCGCACAATAGGTGCCGGAAAAAGTTCAACTCCCAACCAACTGACTACTGCAACAGTAGTTGCCGAAAGGATCGCAATCTGAACTGTTTTTTTTACACGGTCATATTGTTTTGCCCCGAAATTAAACCCGATTATGGGCTGAGAAGCCATATTGATCGCTACCATAGACATGGTCAGCAGAGAAGACACTGAAAAAATAATTCCCAATGCCCCCACTGCCAGATCACCGCCATGTTTAATCAATTGATTGGTAAAAAGCCCCATCACCAGACTGGATGCCATTTGCATGGAAAAAGGAGACATACCTATTGCAAATATTCTGCCTATTATCTCAAAGTCAAGTTTTAAATTTTTAAATTTTAACCGGTTAACGGCTCTTTTACTGAGAAAGTGAACAACAACCCAGATATCCAGCAGGATCATTGATAAAACAGTCGCATAAGCAGCTCCTTTAACTCCCATCCCCAAACCAAAGATAAAAATCGGGTCAAGAACCAGATTGGCTCCCGCACTCAGCAACATACTGTACATGGCGATCCGGGCATTGCCTTCAGAACGGATGACGTTGTTCAGACCAAAACCTATCATCTGAAATACGGCCCCATAAAGAATAATATTAAGATACTGCTGGGCATAGTTCATGGTTTCGGCAGTAGCTCCGAACAATTTTAATACCGGAGTCTTGATGGCAAAACCAAGAATACTGACAAACGCTGCCAGCAAAATCGTGATTGACAATCCATTACCTAATACTTTCTCAGCCCGGTCATGTTTCTTCTGACCCATGCTGATCGAAATATTCACCCCCGATCCCAGTCCGACTAACATTCCAAAAGCCATCACAATCAACATGATCGGAAAAACAGCACTGAGCCCTGACAAAGCAATGGCACCCACTCCGCGACCGATAAATATCCGGTCAACGATGTTATATAAAGAATTAACCACTACTCCCACAAAAGCCGGCACAAAGAATTTCCACATGAGCCGTCCGATGGACTTCTCACCCAGCTCTCTCGATTTTTCATCCGCTACATTACGGATGATTCTAATATTACTCATACAGGGAAATACAAACGATCCGGCTAATGTAAACTTTTCTCTTCTTTTAACTCCTTTCGCCTTTAGCCTTTAGCCTTTACTGGTAGGGTTTAACGACTTCAAGCACTTCAGGAATATCCATTCCGATCTTTTTCAGGAATTCGATTTTCGGTACTCCGTTATTGTTCCAGCCACGCCGCAGGTAAACAGCATCCAGTAACTTTTCATACTGCTCTTCGCGAAATTTGCGCAAAGCCCGGTGTCGTTCTTCCAGGGTCATCTTTTCGGGATCAAGACCAACAAGTTCTTTTAATTGTTTATCATACCGTTCCATACGGCTTTCATATTCTTCTAGGGTAACCGGACCGGCAGCACGGAAAGGTTGGGCATCCCACCTGCGGGTGCCAAAACCACGTCTGAGGTTAAAGATACGCTGGAAGTTATAGACTCTTTCGGAATCTTCAACCAGCTTTTTATTATCAAATTCACGACCGGTCACCGCCTTATAGATGGTCACGTAATTATCCACATGTTCCGGAACTTTGGCAGGTTCATCCGTCTCGCTATTATTGGCCGGTTCAACATCATTCCATGGAAGTTTGCATAAACCCACCAGTGCGAACCAGGTACGAAACATAGGAAAATAGTGAAGTGCTTCGGCTTTATCCTCGAACGTCGGGATTTGATTATTCACCATATCCATAAAAATCAGCCAGGCTTCATCATGTTGGGGCCCCTTATTGGTCATAGCAAAACCTCCTTGTTGGGCCAGTGACTCTTTAGAAACATATTCTGAATATTCAAGCCCTTTGTTTTCCATCCCGATATCAAAGAGAAACTGTGGATCTGCTCCATACTCTTTTTCAAAGATCTCTTTCATTTTTCTGACTCCTTTTCCGGCAATCAATCCAAAGCCTTCTCCGCGAGCCACCTGATGTAACAATTCAATAGCTGCATCGGCATTTCCAAAATGAAGATCCAGTCCTCCGGTCCGTTCTTTATTCAGGATTCCGTTTTCATAGCATTCCATCACAAAAGCGACCAGTGTACCCCATGAAATGGTATCCATTCCATAGGTGTCACAATAAAAGTTGGCTTCAATAATATAATAAGGGTCAAAAATGCCACAATTTGAACCCAATCCTGCTGCATTCTCATATTCAGGTCCGTCGGCGATCACTTCCTGGCCTTTATAGGGCCCGGTTCTCACGATATACGGATTAACGGCTTTAGAACAGGACATAGTACATCCGATCCAGCAGCCATCCGGAGTACCTTGCTGGAAAAGTGATTTCCAGACTTCCGAATCGATTTTTGGAGATTCATCATGAGCTCCGAATTTATAATTCATCACCGGAAGGAGGTCATAATCATTCATGATCTCCATCAAATGTGCCGTCCCTTTGGTTCTCATCTCACTCTGGCTTTCATCCAGTTCTCTCATTTCACGGTTGAAATTCTTGCCCCGTTCTATGATGGCATTCAGATCCATCACATTATTCAGGTTTCCTTTCACTCCCGGAATTTTACAAACCAGCGCTTTGATTTTTTTATCTCTTAAAACGGTACCCGTACCTCCCCTACCGGCTTGCTTCAGGCGGACTTTACCCTTTTTACGATCGAAGAAACTGAAATTCATCATTCCCAGCCATGAGTGCTCTGCAGCCTGACCGGATGAGACCACGGAAACATTGATTTTATCCCGTTCATCATCCGCATATTTTTCGGTCAGCATATCAGCCAGCAGGTGGCTGTCTTTCGGTTCTTCGGGAGCCTCTTCAATAGTCACCTTTCCCTTTGTACCATCAATCACAATCAGCACATCACGATCAGATTTACCCTGTATCTCGATTGAATCAAAACCGGAGAACTTTACAAAAGGACCAAAGTATCCCCCTGCATTACTATCAGTTACGGAGCCACTTGCCGGAGAAAGAGTCACAACCAGGGATTTTCCGGTACCTGAATATTGTGTGATACCACCGATCGGTCCGCAGGAGATCACCAATTCATTTTCGGGGTCATTCCAGCGGGTATCCGGTTTTGTAGCATCCCATAACAATTTCAATCCGTAACCCTTACCGCCGATGAATTTCTCTTTCATTTCGACAGGTACATCCTTGATCTTAAAAGAATAGTCGGATACGTTGATGTACAGGATCTTATCTGTATAACCGCGATATAACGGAGTAACTTCATAATTGAATTCAGCAATCGGTCGGGTAGCTACCTGATTTTTTGGGGCCTCCATAATTTGATTGTTTTGATTTTCTCAATGGTAACAAAAATAGTAATTATGATGTATTGAAGCGATGTCTGATATATGATTTTAATCAACTTAACAAATGAAGCAAATAAATTATATTTGTTTCATAATGAAATTTGAAGAGATTAAATTTGTCCTTTCAGAATGCAGTGTCGGGATTGCCGGAGCCGGCGGTTTAGGATCCAATTGTGCGGCAGCTCTGGTAAGGATTGGATTAGGTCATCTGGTTATTGTGGATTTTGACCGGATAGAAGAGTCCAATCTGAACCGGCAGTATTACTTCAGAGATCAGATTGGCCAGCCAAAAGTGGTAGCTTTAAAAGATAATTTACTGCGGATCAATCCTTTTCTTGATTTGACCATCTCGCAGGAAGTGCTGATACCCGGTAATATACCCGACTTCTTTGAGGATGTTGACCTGCTGATTGAAGCATTTGACAAAGCCGATCAGAAAGCCATGCTGATTGAGACGGCACTGGCTGTATGGCCTGACCGGCCCGTTATTTCAGGATCCGGTCTGGCCGGATACGGAGATTTCGCCTCTTTGCAGATTGTACGGTCCGGTTCTCTGTATATCTGTGGTGATCAAACCCATGAAACCGGAGAAGAGGCACCCCCGATCGCACCTCGTGTGGGAATCGTATCCCATATGCAGGCCAATCTCGCCCTTGAACTTTTATTAAACCTTAATAGTCCCGTATCATCCGAAAGCTTTATATCATGAACCAGTCTGTTCGCATCCTGACCCTTATGACACTGGCAATCCTTGTAAGTTGCTCCACCGGTAAACAAGCCCTGCAAAAAGGCAATTACTCCAAGGCGGTTTTTCAATCGGTTGAACGACTCCGGAGAAATCCCCAAAGCCGAAAATCCCTGGAATCGCTGAAGAAAGCTTATCCAATGGCTATGCGCACTTTACAAACCGATATCAATCAAAGTCTTCGCTCGGATAATCCATTTAAATATCGTGATGCGGTTGACCGCTTTGAAATCATCAACAAGATGGCTGATGCCATACGCAGGTGTCCGGCTGCCTATGAGCTGATAGGCGAACCTGAAACCTTTCCCGGGGAACTGGCTGCCGCGAAGAAAAAAGCCGCTGCAGAAAGCTATCATGCAGCACAACTGAAATTAAATGAAGGCACCCTTGAATCGGCAAGGGAAGCCTACTACCTTTACCTGGATGCAGACCGGTTTGTACCCGGGTTCAGGGATGTGAAAAACAGAATTACAGCAGCGAGAGCCCTGGCAACTCTTAAAATGGAAGTTGAACCGATACCGGTTTCAGGAAGATATAAGCTAAGCTCTGATTTCTTTTATAACCAAGTGTTTAACTTCCTGAATCAGCGGCTTAAAAAAGAGTTTCTTGACTTCTATACACCTAAAGAAGCTTCGAAACGAAGAAACATGGATCAAAAAATTATAATGAGTTTTTACGATTTCACGGTAGGAGCCACGCACGACAGCGACAGTGAAAAAGAGATGATCAGTAAAGATTCTGTAAAAGTGGGCAGTGCCACGATCCAGGGGCACAAAGTTGATGTGTATAACCGTGTTAAGGCCAAGTATATTTTGCATAAGAGAGAAATTTCATCCACCGGATTACTCCAGGTAAAAATCCTTGATGCCCGTACCGGAAAGATACTTCGTCAGCACAAATTCCCGGGATCCTATACCTGGAGAAGCGAATGGGCTACTTACAGCGGTGATAAGCGGGCACTTTCACCACAGCAGGTTAAAATGTGTCAGGGCAAATCCGCTGTTCCCCCACCCCAACAGGATCTGTTCATTGAATTCACCAAACCTATCTTTACTCAGTTAACAAGCTTCTTCAGATCCTATTACAAAGATTTCTGACTCATATTATGAACCTGGTAATAAATAACCGCCGTGAAACCGTTCCGGATGACATTCGCACCATTAAGGACCTGCTGGATTTTAAAAAGTTTTCATTTCCGAGAATCATTGTGAGGATCAATGGAAAATTAATTCGAAAGCCGGCATATCCTGAAACCGTCATCCGTGAAAATGACCGGATTGAAGCAATCCATATGATCAGCGGAGGATAACCTGCTGTAGACCCTGATCATAAAAGAGTATCATTCATACGGTTCCCGGCTTTTTGCAGCACTCCTTTTTTATTTACGTCTTATCCATGCATATGGAATCCCGACAACATAGACCAATAGCCCACCGGGCATTGCTCGAAGCATGTAAAAGAGGAAATACGAAAGCACAAATGAAAGTGTATGAACTCTACTATAAAGGGATGTACGGAGTTAGTGTTCGAATTGTCGGGGATGCCATGGAAGCAGAAGATATCATGCAAGAATCATTTTTAATAGCATTTAACCATTTGAAAAACACTGATCTTACTGTCAGTTTTGGCGGATGGCTTAAAAAAATCGTGATTAATAAATCCCTGGATGCCATCCGAAAACGAAAAGCATTCTTTGCACAGGTTGAAGATCTTCCGGACGTTCCTGATGAATCGTGGGGAGAGGGAGAAACTGATCTTACCACAGAGCAAAAAGTGGCACAGATCAAGCGGGCCATGGACCTGCTTCCCGATAAATACCGGATTATCCTCGTTTTAAATCTATTGGAAGGATACGATCATGAAGAGATCAGTGAGATCCTGGATATTCAGCCTTCAACCAGCCGGGCACAATTGTCGCGTGGGAAAAAACTGCTTAGAAAAATCATAAACAGCAACGGAAATGAATGATCTGGAACATTTCATTAAAGACCATCAGCAACTATTTGCTGCATCAGAACCCCCTGAGGGTCATCTTGATCGTTTTAAAAAACGTTTACGGAAAACCAGATCGGGACGCTTTCAAATTCACTTTTACCGGGTCGGGAGAATTGCAGCAATCGTACTGCTATTAGCAACCTCCTCATTTTGGGCCATTCAACAAATAAATCATCACAGACAAAAAATATCACTGGGAGCCGTTAGTCAGGAGATGCAAGAGGTAGAATTTTACTATACCAGTCAAATCAATGGATTAACAGATGAAATTCGCAAGGTAGATTGGGAGACTGATCCCAAAGTTAAAAAAGAAATACTGCACCAAATCAGCCAAATGGATT
>Ga0190359_1000491_pt1 | contig 26523 bp, 19 predicted proteins | sample 48721823_MG_FD_161269 | JGI IMG/M metagenome (GOLD analysis project Ga0190359, IMG submission 161269) | Hydrothermal vent microbial mat bacterial communities from Southern Trench, Guaymas Basin, Mexico - 4872-18-2-3_MG | ecosystem: Environmental > Aquatic > Marine > Hydrothermal vents >... | reverse complement strand
GGAAAACTTACCGAATCAAAATATCGTGGTTCTTATGAACAAATAGGAAAGATAATTATCCGTTATTCGGAATTTCCACTGCTTGATATTATTAATTTTTTTGAATATGTTCTGTTTAGCTTTCTAACAGGAAATAACGATATGCATCTAAAAAACTTCTCTCTGTTTAAAGACCCTGACTCAGGTTACAGGCTAAGTCCTGCCTACGACCTGGTTGCTTCCGAATTGGTGGCAGAAGGAGATGACGAGGAACTTGCATTAACCTTGACTGGTAAAAAAAAGAAAGTCAGAAGGGTTGATTTTGAAAATGCCACAAAACTTTTTCATATTGATAAGAAAGCTTTTGAGAATATCTTTAAGCGTTTTAAAAAAGTTATTCCTAAATGGCACCAATTTATTGAATTAAATTATCTTCCTGAACATTTAAAAAGGGAATATCAGAATATGATATATAAAAAGGTTAAACAAATTGAATTATAATTAATAATTGAACTAAACCGCCCCGCCTCCCGGCCCTTTTTTATTAACTAAAATACATATGATGGGAAAAAATGAGTTAAGGGAGAAAATGCAGCGGGAATTCATGATGTGCTATTTTTTGGCGATTAATCCTATTGGTTTGGCCCGGTGATCACTCGTACCGGTCCGAGCAATCCGGATTTTCTAAGATACTGAATTGCATCCGGTTGGTCAAATTTGATCACATTCGTTTTGGTTCTCTTCCGGCCGGGGGGTAGCAGGCCATCTCCGATCAGCCGGTTGGGCCAAAGGTTATATACTTTGATTTCGAGGAGGTTATCCCCTTCCTTTACCAGGTCAGTAATATCTGTGAGAAAGGGAGGAAACCAGAGGGTGACTGCTCCGGATCCGTTGATTTTCAACTCACAAAGTTCCTGTACGTTTCCCGGATCAATAATGATCTTCCGGGATGGATCTTTCAGGTTGTAATTAAAATGGGTAGAATATACGGCGGATCCCGAATAATACCGGATTTCCGGATCTTTGAATTCGGTCCAGGATTTCAATTTATTGAGGATCACGGGAGAGGCGGGTCCCCATTCGGGATCGAATTGTAATCGCCAGGGGCCCCGTAAAGTATCTGCCGTCTGGCTGCCGATAGCTGAAAGCAGACAGGGAGATACCGGCAGTGTTTTATTCTTTTTTGATTTACGGCTGATGAAGATAAATTTTGAAGCTTCCGGTCCGAATGTAGTTGGCAGAGTGATTCGGTCATCGCAGAGTTGATAATCTGTCACGGCGCTCATTTTCCCGGTCACGGGATCCCATAACTCCGGCACTCCGCGATTCACCCTGAAAGAGAGCATAACCCGGTCAATACGATCCGGGGTAGCCGGGATGTAGCGGTATTTTTCATCGTGAATAGAATCCCAGGCCCATTTATTCACGATAAAATAGATATCCGCACCCGGAGTGGACCGGTGGATGAAATCCAGTTTTGTGTCACTTCGTTGGCCAGTGTAAGTCATATCCGGTTGAATATCCAGCAGATTCAATACTTCCGGTACCGAATATCCGGTGTATACCCATCCCTTCCCAACCTGCCTTTTCTTTTGTGTTCCCCATATTTCTGAAACCAGGCGGGCAAACTCCACCTGTTCTTCTTCATTGAGAATCCCACCGGGATATCGTGGTGGCGTGCCCACCAGGATCATTCCCTCGTCAACTAGTTCCCTGATTTTCTTCAGTACGGTCAGATCCATCCAAGGGGATTTGGGGAGGACCAGCATCCGGTACTGCATCCCGTCGGGCAGCAGGATTTTGCCATCCCGGATGGTTATTCTGTTCAGGATGACCTCTTTATTACATTTATCCCAGTGATATCCCCCGGGAATGTCCGGTTCTTCTTCCCTGAGAAAAACAAAATTGGGTACATCATCTCCGTAATAATACAGTACATCCGCCACAAAAAGACCTTGGCTCAGCAAATAGGAACAGCGATTGAGGTAGGTGATAAAAGCTCCGGCAACCGGCCACCAGGTGACATTGGGATTCAGATGGGTACCGGCAAAATATTCATTACCCGGAAGGCCGGCTTCAACCGGTGAACTGGTAAAAGTGTGCCACATGATCCGGTTGACGCCAGAGCAAAAGACCCGGTCTATCACATTTTTCAGATCCCGGGGCGATCGTTCCCATTGCGGGCCGATACTGGTAGGTCCTTCAGCTGCTACGAACCGTTTGCCATAGATGTGGGCTACCGAGGCGCTCTGTTTGACAGCCAGACGTTCGGGTTTCGTGATCCGGTGTGTATGGGATCGGGCCCAGTATTCTCCCATAGGGAAATCATTTTTACTGAGGGTGTTGATGGCATTGATGGGTGCCGAATGGGGTCCGCCGGATTCAGGATGAATGCCCAACCCCCGTGCGGCAGCCAGTTCGTGGAGCGTGCCGTAGTGGTTTTCAGTAATGCAGTCGCCGACCGTTTTTCTGAAATCCCGAAGAAATTGATTGGATATCAATCGGTTGCCAACAATTCTGTTGGTTAGAACCGGCAGGTAAGGGGTAGGATCATAGCCTCTGAAACGGATGAATTGTTGTTTGAAACCTTGGGTCCAGTTGGCTACGCCCATTTCCCAACTGTCGGTATAGAGGTATTTCAAGCTGTTTCCGGCTGTTTTAGCGGCGGATATCAGGGGATCAACGACTTTTGAAAAATAGGTAATAAGGGCATTGCGGTTGAGATGATCGAGTGCCAGTCCCCGCCAGTCGTCACTGCAGGTAGAAACCCTGGCAATGGTACAGGTCATACCATAACGCAGGATGATCCATTCACCGGGGGGTACTTTCCAGGTAAGTTTGCCTTTTACCAGATGGCTGCTGATATCCAGGATATTATTCTCTGGGATGCCCGGTGAGTGGTCATCAGACATTTTCTGAAGCCGGTCAAGAGGATAAATCCCTTTCCATCCCAGTGGAACAATCAGGCTTTTTACTGCAAAATCCTGTATTGGTTGATAGGATGATGGTCCCGCGATTTTGATGGCCTGTACGGCAATATCCTGGTAAAACAGATGGTGTTCGGGTTGGGGCAGGGTACCTGAGAAGGCACGCGGACCGTCGACTTTCAGCTCACTCCAGACCAGTTTTTTCATTGCCCGGGATGGTTGAACGGGAGGGCCGCCCAGATTCCATCCGCTTTGGATATTGAGACTGAGTTCTAACCCAAGCCGGTCGCACTCCCTGACGGTATGTTGTAACAGGCTGGTCCATTGAGGACTGCCAAACGCAGGGCCATGGGATGTTTTTTTTGCCACCCGGTAATTGGATGATCCGGCGTCAAACAGCAGGGCTCCTCCGTAACCTTTTTTCTTCATCTCTTCGAGATCCCTCGTAATGGACTCTTTAGTGACGTTCCCGTTTAGCCACCACCAGTATGCCCTGACCCGCGATTCACCGGGAGGATTCACGAAAGATTTGCGCATGACAGGTATGGGATCGTTTACGGGGGTTTGGAGCCGGTTACCGGGATGAGAAGCACATCCGGCCAGCAATCCAAGAATAGCCGGTATAATCAGGAAGCGTTTGTTCATCTCTTGAAGTATTGTGAGTATTCCATGCTTCAAGATACTCATTAAACTACACTCTAATTCATCTTTATCAGTTTTTTGATAAAGATTTTCTCACCGGTAGTGATTACCACAAAATATGTTCCCTCAGTTTGTTGCTTAAAATCAATTTTTGCTGACGATCATACCGAAGAATCGTATTGGTTTAGTGCGAGCTGACAGTGGATTTTATGGCAGATTGTTGTTTCCAGAGATAGAAGAGTTTGAACAATATAAATATGCAGCTTATGTAACCAATATGGATTTAAGTGCCGAAATGATTTGGCATTTGTACAATAAGCGTGCTGATTGTGAAAACCGCATTCGTGAATTACGGAATGATTACGGCATTGATGGATTCTGTATGGATGATTTCTATGCAACAGAGGCAGCTTTTAGGTGGACTATGGTCGCCCATAATCTAATGAGTTTGTTTCGGTTGCAGATTCTCAACCATAAGCATCAACCAGTACTGTCAACTATAAAGTTCCAATGCATTGCAATAGGATCTTATTTGGTCAAATCAGGTCGTAAATCAGTATTGAACCTATCAGCAAAGGACAGAAGACAGCAATTTTTGGAAGGGTTTATTCCAGAAACTCGATGATTTATCCCCACCTTTCGTAATTTCTAATGAATAAATTGGGTTTATTCAATATCTTTCTTTTTAATTTCATTACTGATTGTATATTTAATCTTAATTATAGAATGAATATCTGATGAATAAGATAATATCAAAGAAACAACACGATAGATATGCACCCTATTGGGCAGCAGTGCTTTTTTTATTTGCGGCAATGGGTGTGGCAACAACATGGATTGACTTAGGGGCTTTTTGGAAGGGATATGTGCTGGATATAACTGGTCCGGCATGGAACTATATCTTGTTCAGAGGACTCTTTACAAACAAAACTAATAATGCATGGACTCGCTTTTTCACACCAAAAAGAACCCTGGCTATTTTTTTAATTGTTTGTATAGGAATTGAAACTACACAATATTTCAATATCTATAATGCTACATTTGACCCATGGGATTTTCTTGCTTATGTTTCAATTCTTATTCCATTATTCCTTATTGATTTAAAAATAATAAGACACGGTGAAAAATACACTTCACGGGCGAATACTGCGTATGCAGCCGGATTATTTTTAAAAGGGAAAGAATAGACGTATAATGGAGACAGTAAAATTGATCATTGTTAGCTTGCTGCTTGCAAACTACATTCTGTCAGATGGTTATATAAAAGAAAGTGTTGTCTGGTATGCCGGGATATGTACTTTATTCAATAATCCAAATACAAATAAATGATGGGAATATTCCTTACTTTTTCGAACATCAAGCGAACAGCTATGGTAATACGGCCAAAACAACCCTTTATTAACTGGTTGATCGCAATTGATCCGGATATGGATCCTCATCCTATAGTTGATGATGATAATGATATATATCTTTTACCGGATTATGAGGAGATAAAACAGATGGAGCAATGGTTGAAAAAGAACTTTGATTTGATTTTTATCGACCAGATGAATAACTGGTATACTAATGAATCAGTATGGGTAAAGAATAGAACATTCAGGTTATTCAAGGAATGGTTTGACTATTCGTTACATACCATGATCTTTGACACACTCGATACACTAATAGAGAAAATCTGAGTAATATCTATCATGAGAAAAATCGGATTACTTATCGTTTTGGGATTGCTATTAATCCAATGTCAAACAGAGTCTACAAACAATGATTTAAAATCAACAAGTCACCCCGGCCGGAGTACCTTGTGGTTGGCCTCCTCTAAAACGATATCAAATTGACAGTACACACTTTCCAAGACACAATGCAGTTGTTTGGCCGCAGATTCAAGCATTTTGGGCTGAAGCAACGGCCAAATACAACAGGCCTGATATGTTATACCATGAACTTAGTAATCTGGCTGATCATGCTGTTCGTGACATGCAATTTGCAGAGATTTATCATCCATATACAGGTAAGAAATATGGTGGCATCCAGGAATCTAATGGTGAGCTTGTGCAATGGAGTGCTGCCAATCGCCAAACATGGTCGGCAACCGGTTATATCAGGATGCTATGCTGATGACTTTAGTATCTTCAGGAGTTAGTTGCCTGCGCCTCCCGTTCCCTGACCTTTTTTCTCCATCGTTTTGGGATGGCTGATTCTTTTTCGGGATACCGGCCCTGGTCGTTGGTTTCAACTTCCCAGGTTTCAAGTTTCTTTTTCAGGTTTTCCTTAACGAAACGATGTTCCGGATCATCAGCCAGGTTGTGCAGTTCCCAAGGGTCTTCCTGAAGATCGTATAATTCTTCTTTGGGTTTTTGCGGGAGAAAAAACCATTCCTGTTCCGGAGTGGTTTTCCCTTCGGCAATTAATTTGCGGATAACCGGATACATCGGCCTGACTCTTTCAACATAGTCTTGTTGAAAGGTCCATCCTCGTTCCGGCATATCATTCCGTATATATTTATACCTCGTTCCGATCACGGTTCGGATTTTATCATACACTTCATCCCACCGGTCACGGGCGGCGAACACGAAATTGCGGGTTACGGCATTTGCTCCCATGAATGGTTTGCCCTGGAGATAATCCGGAAGTGTAACGCCGGCCCAATCCAGAATTTGGGCGGAGACATCAATCATAGAGACCAGTTGTTCTGAGACCTGACCCTTTTTAATACCATCCGGCCACCGGATGATCAGCGGGACTTTAATACCATCCTCATAGAGAAATCCTTTTCCTCTTACATGACATCTGCCGTTATCTCCAATAAAGATCACGATCGTATTATTGGCGATCCCCTCATCATCCAGACGTTGCAGCAGCTCGCCGGTTTGGCTGTCGGCCTTTTCAAGCTGATCCAGATAGAGGGCCCAGTCGTAACGGGTGAGGGGATGATCGGGGATATACGGAGGCAGAATCACCGAATCGGGATTAACCGGATGGGGTGATTCGGTCCGGGTTTTTTCCCACCATTTACCGCGATGGGTGACTGCCAATTGGATCTGTGCAAAAAAAGGCTGACCCGGTTTTCGCTTCGACCAGTCATTCCCGTCAAAAAGGGGTGTGTCTACCTGAAAATTCAAATCTGTTTTTTTACCGAAACCGCATCCCAGCGCACAAAAATATCCCGCTTGCCGGAGATAAGTTGTGATGGGCTTCACCGGACCGGGCAGATGGAAACCGTCGTCGCGGTGACTCCGGTGATGTTCTGCCCCGATAGTGGTTTGGTACATTCCGGTCATCATAGCCGACCGGCTCGGTGAACAGATCGGATTGGTGCAGTATGCCCGGTTATACTGTATCCCATCGGCTGCCAGTTGGTCCAGCACCGGTGTTTGCAGATCGGTACGTCCGTAACACCCCAGATCATTGCCAATGTCTTCGGCCATCAGCCAGATAATATTCGGTTTTTGCTGGTTACACGAAGACAAAGCCAGCGGAAGCATAAGAAGGGAAACTGCAGAAAAGGATGAAGATTTCATTTTATTCAGTATTCAGCTTACGGTTTTCAGTAAAAGAAATCAGTTTTAAGTAATACTTATTGAGCCTGGTATATAAAAATACTATTTTTACTGAACATGAAAATTACCGCTGAATACTGAAAACAGTAATCTTTCTATATAATGAATATAACCAATTATCTACCCACCTTTTCGATTTTACTGGCTCCGGTGGTGTTTTCGGCCTGTAACCAAAAAAAACCGGAGACATCCCCGAATATTGTGCTGATTGTAGCCGATGACCTGGGGTGGAAAGATGTAGGATATATGGGGAGTTCTTATTATGAAACGCCCAACATCGACCGGTTGGCGGGCCAGGGTATGATATTTACCAATGCTTATGCCGGGGCGGCCAATTGTGCTCCGAGCCGGGCCTGCCTGATGTCGGGGCTCAACACGCCGAGACATGGAATTTATACCGTGGGCAACTCAATCCGGGGAAACGCGAAAACCCGGCGTCTCATACCCGTGAAAAATACCACGGTGTTGGCTGATGACTTTGTGACACTCGCCGAATCTTTAAAGAAAGCCGGGTATGTAACCGGTACTTTCGGCAAATGGCATCTGGGCCGGGATCCACGCACCCAGGGTTTTGATGTGAATGTAGGAGGCGGTATTTGGGGGCATCCCGGAAGTTATTTTGCTCCTTACCATCACCCTGATATACAGGCTCCTGAAGGTGAGTATCTTACCGACCGGCTCACCAAGGAGGCCATGCGGTTTATCGAGACTTATAAGGATACGCTTTTCTTTCTTTATCTGCCCTATTATGCCGTACATACTCCACTGCAGGCAAAACCGTTGCTGAAGACTTATTTTAAAGGCAAGCAAGGGGATGAATGTCAGGGAAATGCAACGTATGCGGCCATGATTGCCAATATGGACAGTTGTGTGGGAGCCCTGCTCAACCGGCTGAATGCGTTGGATTTGTCAGATCAAACCCTGGTGTTTTTTACTTCAGATAATGGGGGTGTTTATAATATCTCCTGCCAGGATCCGCTGCGAGGGGGTAAAGGCACTTATTACGAAGGTGGGATCCGGGTACCGCTGACAGTGCGGTGGCCTGGTTACATCCCTGCCGGATCACGCTCCGATGTCCCGGTAACCAATCTCGATTTTTATCCGACACTGCTGGATGTGACCGGAACGAAACCTGAGCATCAGAAACTCGACGGTCAAAATATCCTGAAAGTACTAACAGATCAGCAAACCCTGAAAAACCGTCCGCTTTTCTGGCATTTCCCGATCTATCTGGAGGCCAATAAAGCTAATTCCCGGGCAGGCCGGGATCCGCTTTTCAGAACCCGGCCGGGAACCATCCTGCGGTACGGCGACTGGAAACTGCATCATTATTATGCGGATGACGGATATGAATTATATAATTTGGCCCGGGATCCGGGAGAAAAGATCAATCTCGCGGATCAGGAGACGGACAAGCTGGATGAGATGAAGAGAATGATGAACGAATGGCTAAAAAAAACCGGTGCTCCCGTTCCTGTGCAGCCCAATCCGGAATTTGATCCGGATTTTGAAAAACAACGGATCCTTATAAGAACGGAAAAACATTAATTAATCTTAATATGTTTCAATACAAATCATTCGATTTATGGGTGGTTCGGGCATGGCGCACCGTGCCTCTCCTGGTTGCTCTGATGGCGGGAGCGTGCCAGTCTGAAAACACGATACGCCTGGATGAGATGGATATTACCGCCATGACGACCGGATGGGGCAAACCGGTGATGAATCAAACGGTACTGAGAAAACCCCTGACGGTGGCGGGTGTTACTTATAAAAACGGTGTGGGTACGCATGCGGTGAGTACCTTTTTATTGGATCTGAACCGAAAAGGTAAAATACTATCCGGTAAGGTGGGAGTGGATGATGAGGCGACGGATAAGGCATCTGTTGAGTTTATGCTGTTAGGGGATCGTAAAATCCTATGGGAGAGCGGAACCATACATCGTGGTGATTCGGCTGTCTCTTTTAATGTCAGCCTCCGGGGGATTCAACAACTGGGATTATTAGTGACCGATGCAGATGACGGGATCAATTATGACCACGCAGATTGGCTGGATGTACAACTGACATTCAGGGGGTTACCTCCCTCTGCTTCTGTCAGGGTGGCTGAAGAGCCTTACCTGCTGACCCCACCTGCTCCGCCGACCCCGCGGATTAACGGTCCGAAAGTATATGGGATCAGGCCGGGATCTCCTTTCCTGTATCGCATTCCCTGCACCGGAGAACGCCCGGTACATTTTGAGGCGGATAACCTGCCGGAGGGACTGTCTCTGCAGACCGAAACCGGCATCATAACCGGATCCGTTACCCAAAGAGGCACCTACCTGGCCACCCTGAAAGCTAAAAATTCCAGGGGATCGACTCAACGTGAATTTCGCATCGTAGTGGGTGACACCCTTATGCTGACCCCTTCAATGGGATGGAACAGCTGGTACATCCATTACAACCGGGTGAGCGATTCGATTATGCGGAATGCCGCCGACCAGATGATCGCTACCGGGATGGCAGATTATGGTTACCAGTATGTAAATATCGACGACTGCTGGATGGTGAAAGCTAATTCTGATGATCCGGTCATCGGTGGGGCGATGCGGGATAAAACAGGCAGGTTGCTGACAAACAAACGATTTCCGGATATGGCCAAAATGACGGATTACATCCATTCAAAAGGATTGAAAGCCGGAATTTATATTTCTCCCGGTCCGACTACCTGTGCCGGATATGCGGGCAGCTATCAGCATGAAGCTCAGGATGCCCGTACATTCGCCGAATGGGGTTTTGATTTTCTGAAATACGACTGGTGCTCTTATGGCAGGATTGCTCCCGACCGGTCGCGCAAATCGTTGATGGCGCCCTATAAGTTGATGTGGAGTGAATTGCAAAAACAGAACCGGGATATCGTATTGAATCTCTGTCAGTATGGGATGGGGAAAGTCTGGGAGTGGGGCGGACAGGTTGGAAACAGCTGGCGCACCACCGGAGATCTGGGCCTCAGCAGTGGCTCCTCAATGCCGGGATTCTATTACATCGGCCGAAGCAATGCGGACCATTGGCCATATGCCAGACCGGGTAACTGGAACGATCCCGATTATATCCTGATCGGATGGGTGGGAAGTGCCCATATCATGGGAGAGGGAGTCAAAACCACTCTCACGCCCAGTGAACAGTATTTTTATATGTCAATGTGGTCACTGATGGCTTCACCCCTGATATTCAGCGGAGATATGGGAAAACTGGATGATTTTACGCTGAATGTTTTATGTAATAACGAAGTGATCGATATCAATCAGGATCCATTGGGCAAACAGGCACGAATTATCCGGGAGGAGAATGATGAAATGGTGATGGTAAAGGATCTGGAGGATGGCTCACTGGCGGTTGGACTTTTTCACGTCACAACAAATCCCGATGATCCGTCCGGTTATTTTAATTGGGGTGAAGATCAAAATCTGGTTACCTTGACGGTTACTGCCGAAGAATTGGGATTTAGCGACAGAATAATGCACCTCCGGGATGTCTGGCGCCAAAAAGATCTGGGTGCTTTTACCGGAAGTTATTCGGTGCAGGTCCCGTATCATGGGGTGCAGTTGCTGGTGGTTAAAGGGGAGTAGTTTAGGGGAAAGAGTTGCCGGGTTATCAGGTTATCAGGTTCTCAATAAGTTCATTGGCGTTTGTCTTCGAGAAACACATGGGCGGTTTGATCTTGATCACATTTTCATGCGGACCGTCGGTACTGAGTAGAAACCCTTTCTTTTTCATGGTATTGACAATCTTGGTGGCGGATGCCGCATCTGGTTCACGGGTTTCGGGATCTTTTACCAGTTCAATTCCCATGAAAAGTCCTGAACCGCGGATATCAGCAATGTAAGTTGGAGTGCCTGAAGCCGCAAAATGTTGCTCGATCGCGGACCTGTTTTTCCAAAGCTCCTCTTTCAGAAATTTCCCTGTCCGGTTTGCATATTTCTGTAATTCCTCCTCTTCAATCACCTCCAGCACTGCCAGTCCGATGGCACAACTAACCGGATTGCCGCCAAACGAGCTGAAAAACTCCATACCGGTTTCAAAACTTTTTATAACCGCTTCGGTGCAAACGACAGCTCCCATCGGATGGCCGTTTCCCATCGGTTTCCCCAGGATGACTATATCCGGTACCACATCATACAGCTCGAAGGCCCAGAATTTTTCTCCAACCCGACCGAATCCGGTCTGGACTTCATCCGCAACGTATAATCCCCCGTTCGCACGAACCCACTCGATGACGGGTTGCAGGTACTCTTTTGACAGCATCACCTGCCCGGCACATCCCGGTATGGATTCGGCAAAAAATGCGGCAGGCTCAGCAGGCAGGGCTTTTAACACTGAAGGCTCATCAAGCGGATTGCCGGGAGGCAGCGGAAGAATGGTTACGTGGTCAGGTTTCCCGGATCCTCCCTTACGGTTAAATTTATAGGGACTCAGTGAGATGGCACTACGGGTATTGCCATGGTAAGCGTGATCCAGTACCACGAAATGTTTTCTATGGGCATATGCTTCTGCCAGTCTGACTGCCAAGTCGGTAGCGGCCGACCCTGAGTTAACGAAAAAAACTTTATTCAGTGCGGGAGGAAATTTCGATAACAGTTTCGTGGCATATTGTTCGAGAGGCTCATAGAGGTAGCGGGTGTTGGTATTCAGACGTGCCATCTGTCTTTGTCCGGCTTCCACTACCTTCGGATGATTATGCCCCACATGCGGAATATTATTGACACAATCCAGGTAGGTAGTTCCGTTGGCGCTATACATATACTGAAATGCGGCTCCGGTCATATGGATAGGTTGCGGGTAGGCCAGGGACAATGATTTTGAAAAATAGGGGCGTTGTGGAGGTACGGTATGCCGTATCACACCGGACGGATTGACACGGATCCATTGACGGAGCATCTCCCGGGCAGCGCGAACGCTGATCTGATGATAAGTATTATCCGGATTTTCACGGGCTTTTCGGGCGCCATGAAGCACTATCTGGCACCACCGGGCCGGAATAAGATAATAGAGCAGGCGTTCTTCTAATTCGTTGATCGGCTGGGCGCTGCGATATCCATTAATAAAAGAATCGTATACTTTTTGAAAGTCCCGCCGGCCCGGCATGGCATAGGCCAGTGCAATGGCCGGTTCCTGGATTCGGGCACTGTACACCATATCACCAAAATCTATCAAACCGGCTACCTGATCCTTCTGTACCAAGATATTCCAGTCATTTCCATCCCCATGTATCAATCCTTTCGGGAGTTTGTGGTATAGCGGAAGCACCTCTTCACGATATTTCATCAGGAAAAAAGCCACTAACCGGCGAATTTCGGGGTCGGTGACCAGGTTCAGATCCTCTGTTTGTTCAGTTACCCTGGCCAGATCCCAGGGATGGGTACGGCTTTTTAATACCGGATCTTCCAGTCCGGCCAGGGCCTGATCCAGCCGGCCGAAAAACTTTCCCAGTTGCCGGTAGAATTGAATATTTGGTGAAACTTCAGCCAGAAAATCCCCTTTAATAAACGGGAAAAGCCGGGCATGCACCGGTTTGCCACTCCATTGAAAGGAGGAGATGATCTCTCCCTGTCTGTTTTTTTCGGGCAACGGAAACTGACAATCGTGGATCAAACCGGCAAGATGTTGTAAAATACGGTTTTGCGACCGGATGAATTCGAGGTCATCTTTATTCAGAGTGATTTTGAAAATAAATTTCTCACCTGACTCTGCGGTAAACAGAAAATTCAGATCATCATACGCTACCAACTCTTCAACCGATCCCTCTATTGAATAGAATTCTGATATAATATTCCCTGTAATTTCAGCATTGTTTGTCATTACAAAATTCTTTTACTTCGAGTTTGATAGCTGATAAGGTGAGGAGGATATCAAAAAAGAAATAGACCGCTGAAATGAGAATAGAAATGACAGAGAGGATAAACAGGACATTACCCAGAGTTCGCAGATCGTATGAAGTAGTACGCATGATCACCAGGAGGGGGATGATCAGGCAGCTGAACAAAATACTTAATGTGATAAATGCAATGGATATTCTAAGTAATGTTCCCCGTTTCATCAGAATATCAATTTCGTTTTTCTTCACCGCCTGCCGGGGCGTATCCGGTTGATTCAGTTCGGCAATGAGATGACGGGTCCGGTCAATGACCCGCCCCAGCCGGTTGGTAATGGTTAAAAGAAGTAAGCCGACACCCGATATCAATGCTACCGGTGTGATACTTGCCTGAAGAAATTGGATAAAAGAGGTAGTGGGTTCCATATTATTGTGGTTACGACGGGTTATTTTTGTTGCGAAATTAGCTATTTTTCGAGGAAAGAATCTCATAAATATTTGAATCAGCCAGGTGTTGAAACCGGATACCTGTTTCTGCGCGCCGAAGTACAGCCCTGATGCAGATATGTAACCTATTTGTATGCACTCATTGAATAGGGTCTGGCATCCCGGTTACCGGCCCATTGTTTATTGGGTGTTGGGCCCATCTCAAAAATCAGTTCTCCGCCCTTCATGATCTCGTTATGTTTGATATAACTCCGGGTTAACGGTTCTCCGTTCAAAGTAACGGATTGAATGTAGAAATTCCGGTCAGAGAGATTGTGCGCAGTAATGGTAAAGGTTTTATGGCCGGACAGGTATAATTCGATACGGGGTAATTTGGGTGTTCCGATCACATACTCCAGGCTGCCCGGGCAGACCGGGTAGAAACCCATGGAGCTGAAGAGGTACCAGGCCGACATTTGTCCGCAATCTTCATTGCCACAAATTCCATAAGGGGTATCATCAAACAGGTGATTCATGATCAGATGGATTTTCTCCTGGGTTTTCCAGGGAGCTCCGGCATAATTATACAGGTAAGCGATATGCTGACTCGGTTCGTTGCCATGTGCATACTGGCCGATCAAACCGGCGATATCCTCAACCTGCCTGAACTGATCTTCATCGGTTTGAATTACAAACAGGGTATCCAGACGGTGGATAAAAGCCTTATCACCACCCAGTAATTCAATCAGGCGGGCTACATCCTGGGGTACGTACCAGGAGTATTGCCAGGCATTACCTTCGGTATAATCTCCGCCATATTGTGCATGCAGGGGGTCAAAAGGTGTTCTGAAGGTGCCGTCTGTTTTACGAGCTCTCATGAAGCTGGTGGCAGGATCAAATATTTTCTCAAATCCTTTAGCCCGCTCCATATACCGTTGATAAATATCCTCTGTTTTCTGATTTTTCTTTAATGCATGGGCCATCTGTGCGATACACCAGTCGTCATAGCCATATTCCAGTGTTTTGGAAGCACCTTCAGGCTCGATATCAGCCGGGACAAATCCGTATTTCATATAGGCTCCCAATCCTGCATAAGGAGCATAGGTTGAGCTGGCCAGCATGGCATCAAAAGCGGCTCCGGCGTCAAAATTACGGATCCCTTTCAAGTATGCATCTGCGATCACGGATACACTATGGTAACCGATCATGCACCAGGTTTCATGGGCATGAAATGACCATACAGGTAATATTTTATGCACGTTTTGTTGACGGTGACGAATCATGGAGGTGATCATATCGCCTACCCGTTCCGGTTCGAGGATGGTAAAAAGGGGATGTGTGGCGCGGTAGGTATCCCACAGGGAGTAAATGGTGTAGTTGGTGAATCTGTTTGCCTGGTGGATGGCCTGGTCGGCACCCCGGTAACGGCCGTCCTGATCGGTATAAATGACCGGAGCCAGCATCAGGTGATAGAGGGAGGTATAAAAAATAGTTTTCTCCTTTTCAGCTCCTTCCACATTGACTTTTCCGAGTTCATGGTTCCAGCGATCCCGGGCTACAGCTTTAACCCTGTCAAAATCCCATCCGGGTATTTCATGATCGAGGTTATTCAGTGCACCGTTCATATCCACAGCTGAAATCCCCACTTTAACCAGTAATTCATCACCGGGATTCAGATCAAAATTAAACCAGCCTCTCAATTGTTTTCCTGCCATTTCGGGATAATTAATTACGGTGGATGCCCGTTTGCCGAATCCCCGGTATTCAAGCGGAGCATAATTTTTCAGCCCGTATGAACGGATGGGTTTTGAAAACCGGATGGCGAAAAAGATGTAGCGATTGGGCGCCCAACCTTTGGTTTGCCGGTATCCCAGGATCAGCGTGTCATTTTCAACCCGGATCTGGCTCCAGAGCACTTTATCCGGATAATTATAGATACTGTGCCTCAGATCGAGTATTACCCTTGCAGAGTCGGACCGGTTAAAGGTATACCGGTGCATTCCGGCTCGTGTAGTGGCCGTGAGCTCAGCCAGAATATCATAATCCCTGAGGTTGACGCGGTAGTATCCCGGTGTGGCCTCTTCTTCGTTATGACTGAAACGGCTCCGGTACCCTGCATCCGGATCCGCACGCGTTCCGGGATCCAGTCGCAGCGGTCCGTTTGTGGGCATAAGCAGTATATCCCCCATATCGGAATGCCCGGTACCGCTGAAATGAGTATGACTGAAACCCACAATGGTACTGTCGCCGTACTGGTATCCGGCACAATATCGAAATCCGCCGCGGAAAGAGGGATTTTCATTATCCGGACTCAATTGTACCATCCCAAAAGGCACCGTCGCTCCGGGATAGGTATGACCTTCTCCTCCGGTACCGATAAAAGAGTTAACGTATTGCGTGTAATCGTCTGTGGAGATTCCGTGGGTTTGTTCAGATTGACACGAGGAGAACAGAAAAACTAATAATAACGGTGAAATCAGGTGCGGAATACGAAAAACAGGTTGCATGATTAAGTGATTAAGTAATGATGTGATGAAGTTAAAGAGTGCGCCGGTTGATTTTTCCCAGACCGGTGATTCGTTTTCTGGTGATGGGGTCACCATAATAATCGATACTTCCTACTCCGTCAACTGTAGCATCCAGATGATCGGTTACCCAAACGGTAGCACGGCCTACTCCTTTAAGAAAAATTTTCCCTTCTTTGGATTCTAGTTTGGGGGTATCATAACTACCAGCACCTTTGATGGTTACCTGTTGGTGAATTACCTGACCGGCCAGGGAGATGATCCCGGCACCGGGGAGTTCAACCTCTAAATGTTCAGCTTTCAGCGAAGGAATGATAATTTCGCCGGCTCCTTTCAGAATCAGACTCAATTGATTGGTCTTTAAATGAACTATTTTCACCCTGGCGGCACCGCTTACATACACACCTGTCAATTCTTTGACAGAAAGAAAATATTTCAGGGGTTTCCCTTCAAAAGTGCTGGTGATCGCCCTCCAGGCTTTATCGAACCATCCCCCGTGAATATCCAGAATCAGTTCATGGTCGCGTGTGGTTGTCTGAACCATTTTCAAGAGCTCTTCTGGACCTTCAATACTAAGAGATTCATTGTCACCCTGGCTGATATGTAATTGCCCGTAGTCCCTGAGTATAACGCGGGTTATCCCTTCAACCTGCCTGGATTCGGTTTTTCTTATCATGGTTAATTTACTACTTTTAATCGGTTTTATAAGTTACAACTTTTTCAACTAAACTTTCAAACTCCTAAACTTCCCATGAACCCAAAAACCACCGTAAGTCTTTTAAGCCTTGGTTTGCTCGCAGCCTGCCAGTCGGGACAAAAATCCCAGCCGAATATAGTCTTAATTCTTGCAGATGACATGGGCTATTCTGATATTAGTTGTTACGGATCGGAGGTTCCCACGCCCAATATTGACCGGTTGGCTGAAAATGGTATTCGCTTTACCCAGTTTTATAATACTGCCCGTTGTTGTCCTTCACGAGCCAGTCTGCTGACCGGTTTACATCCACATCAAACCGGAATGGGAGCAATGGAGTCGGATCGTGGAGAAGATGGCTACCGGGGAGATATTAACCGACATTGTGTGACCATTGCCGAAGTTTTGCATCAGGCCGGATATCGCACCTATATGGCTGGAAAATGGCACCTGACCCGGTTCAGAGCACCCTCCGGACCAAAACATAACTGGCCGTTGCAGAGAGGGTTCGACCGGTTTTATGGCACTATTACAGGTGCCGGGAGTTATTACGATCCCACCACTCTTTGCCGGGGGAACACCTATATCACACCTGAAAATGACTCCCTCTACCACCCCCGCTCTTTTTACTATACCGATGCCATTACGGATAATGCCATCATGTTCTTAAAGGATCACGAGGAGCAATCTTCTGACCAGCCTTTTTTTCTTTATGTCGCTTATACAGCAGCTCATTGGCCCATGCAGGCTCCTGATTCTGTAATTCAAAAATATGTAGGCTGGTATGATAAAGGTTATGAACCCGTTCGTAAAGCCCGGTATGAACGGATGAAAAAATTGGGGGTGATCACTCCTAATACTGAATTATCTCCGGCTCCCTGGAAATGGGAAGAACGGCCAAATAAAGAATGGGAGTCGGATATGATGGAGGTATATGCTGCCATGATTGATTGTATGGATAATGGTGTGGGCAGAATTGTAGATAAATTAAAGAATACGGGTCAGTTGAACCACACGTTGATTATTTATTTGCATGATAACGGAGGATGTGCAGAGCGCTGGCTGAATGATGTCAATCCGGAAGTTTATCATGGCATGAGCCTGAAGTCCTTTGGTCCCGATGACCTACAACCCAGGATCTGGCCACCGATGCAAACCCGTGATGGCCGACCGGTAATCTGTGGTCCCGCAAAAAAACCGGGCGGCCCCGATTCTTATGCATTATATGAGATGGGTTGGGCTAATGTGTCGAATACTCCCTTTCGTTACTACAAACATTATATCCAGGAGGGTGGCATCTCTACACCACTCATCTTCTACTGGCCGGATCGTTTTAAAGACCATGGCGTTTTACGTACGCAGATGGGTCAGTTAATGGATATTATGGCTACCATTGTGGATGCTGCCGGAGCTGTCTATCCAAAGACTTTCCGCAATCATGAAATTTACCCGCTTGAGGGGGTATCTCTTTTACCTGTTGCTGAAGGGCAAACTATCACACACCCACCGCTGTTCTGGGAACATGAAGGTAATTGCGGCGTCCGGAAAGGAGACTGGAAACTGGTTATTACCGGTCACCATAAAATGGATCCCATCCCTTTTAAAAAATGGGAATTATATAATATTTCAGAAGATCGCGCTGAAATGCACAATCTTGCTGTAAAACATCCCGATATCGTTCAAGAATTATCAGATTTGTGGTATCAGTGGGCCCACCGGGCTCATGTAATTCCTTATCCGCATTAATTAAATTTTTTCAGTATGGCAAGAAAGATTGATGCTTCTACCAACCAGCGTTTCAGCACCCGGTGGGGATTATTGTTAAGTGCTTTGGGGATTGCTGTCGGAACCGGAAATATCTGGCGGTTCCCTAGGATTTGTGCCCAACAGGGCGGGGAAACAGGGGCTGGTGCTTTTCTCATCGCCTGGGTGGTCTTTCTTTTTCTCTGGAGTATCCCGCTCATCATCTCGGAATATTACCTCGGACGTAAATATCGCTCGGGAGTAATAGGTGTGTTTGTAAAGGGACTGGGAGAGAAATATGCCTGGCTGGGGGCTTTTGTGGCTTTTGTAACGGCTGCCATTACCTTTTTCTATACTGTTGTGGTGGGATGGTGTCTGTTTTACCTTTATCAAACGCTGACCCACAAACTGCCGACTACTAATGATATGGCCATGGAAACCTGGAATCATTATCAATCCGGGGGATTTATCTATCTGTTTCATTTTCTGGCCATTCTGTTAGCTGCATTGATTATCTGGAAAGGAGTTAAATCGATTGAGAATGTCAATAAAATCCTGATACCTTCTCTTTTGGTAATTGTGGTTTTGAGTGTAATCAGAGCTCTTACTTTACCGGGATCAGGGGCCGGGATTGCGTATCTTTTTCATCCCGACTGGCATCAGCTGGCAAATCCGAAAGTATGGCTGGCTGCTTTAACACAGAATGCATGGGATACCGGTGCCGGGTGGGGCCTTTTCATTACTTATGCCGCTTATATGAAAAAAGAGCATGGGGTGGTCAAGAATGCTTTTATTACGGGAATGGGTAATAATACGGTAAGCCTGCTTTCTGGTATCATGATTTTTGGTACCGTGTTTGCCGTTCTGGGTCATGAAATGAGCATGCCTGATTCGCAAATTCTGAGTATAATGAAATCCAGCGGCCCGGCCAGCACCGGCCTGACATTTATCTGGATGCCGCAACTTTTTGCCCGGATGTTTCTGGGTCATCCGCTGGCTATTCTTTTCTTTCTCGGACTGGCTTTTGCCGGGATATCCTCGTTAATTGCCCAGGTTGAATTGTGTGTCAGAATTTTTGTGGATACCGGTATGAAACGCAAAACGGCTATCATTATGGTAGTGGCAGTGATCTATCTGCTGGGGATCCCATCCGCCCGTAACCTGCACTTTCTAAGTAATCAGGATTTTGTATGGGGCATTGCCCTGATGATCTCAGGGTCGCTGGTGGCTTCAGTGATCATTAAATCCGGTATCGGATCAATCAGGAAGGATCTGAATGCCAGTGCTTCCGATTGGTATCTCCGACCCTGGTGGGAGCTGGTCATCAAATATTTTGTCCCGTTTGCAGTTGTAGCGCTTTTAGTCTGGTGGTTCTACCTGGCGGCTACGGTTTTTGCTCCGCATGACTGGTATAATCCGTTTCACCCGGCCAGCATTATGACCTGTCTGGTTCAGTGGGGTGTTATGGTGGTTATTTTTGTACTGCTGAATAAGCGGATTGCCCGGAGTTTGAAATAAGTATCAGATCAGCCAGGGCAATGGCCGTAATGGCTTCTACTACTACCGGAACACGCAAAGCGATACAGGTATCATGCCGGCCCTGGACAAGCAATTCTTCAACCTTACCGGTTTCGGTGTTGAATGTTTTCTGAGATTGGGCAATGGAAGAGGTGGGCTTAACAGCCACTCTGAAAACCAAATCGTTACCATTGCTAATTCCTCCGTTTATCCCTCCTGCATGATTTGTTTTAGTGGTTCCGTTTTCATCAATTACAGAATCATTATGTTCGGATCCGTACATCCCGGCTGACTTAAAACCACTTCCGAATTCCACTCCTTTGGTAGCCGGAATTGCAAATACCAGGTGGGAGATTTTTGATTCGAGAGAATCGAAAAAAGGCTCACCTAATCCTACGGGCATGGGAGAGGCGATACATTCGACAATACCGCCTATTGAATCTTTTTGTGCGATTGCTTTCTGTATGGCCTGACTGATATTTTTCCGGCCTCCGGCTTCAATTAATTGTGCGGATACCTGTATCGGCCGGATCATTTTTTTTGCTATCACGCCGGCAGCTACCAGTGCCAAAGTCAACCGGCCTGAGAAATGTCCCCCGCCGCGGTAATCGTTATACCCGTCGTATTTTTTCATGGCCACCCAATCGGCATGCCCCGGTCGCGGTTGCTTTAAGATCGGGGTATAATCTTTTGACCGGATATTACTGTTTTCAAATACTATGGTTAAAGGAGCTCCGGTGGTAAATCCGTTAAACAGACCACTGACAATTTCAGGATGATCTTTTTCAATTCTTGGGGTGGTACCTTCAGCTCCCGGTTGCCGCCTTTTCAAATCCTGCAGAAAATCATTTTCATGGAGTGGAATACCCGGTTTACAACCATCGATAACTACTCCGATTTCCGGTCCGTGGGATTCACCGAAAATAGTCATACGGTACAATGTGCCCCAATTATTCATCGATTTGTCCTCCGAGTTTTTTCAGGTCGTTAAAAAATTCAGGATAAGATTTATTGACACATTCGGATTGATCAATAGTAACCGGATGATGGCCGTGTAATGCAGTAATTGCTGCAGCCATGGCAATCCGGTGATCTCCATTAGGGTCAATAGTGGCCTGACGGATTTGAGCCGGGCCGTTTATGTACATATTTTCAGTATCAAAACGGATAGGTACACCCATCTTACCCAGCTCCTGTTGCAGTACCAATGCCCGGTTACTCTCTTTATATTTCAGGCGTTGCACACCTGAGATCTTGCTGGTTCCCTTGCAATGAGCTGCCAGTACAACCAAAGGAGGGAAAAGATCCGGACAATGAATAGCGTTGAATTCAAAAGGCCGGAGAGGTTTGTCGGCTGAAATTGTGATCCCGTCCGGCAGTTCTGTTATTTGAGCACCGGCTTGTTGTAAAGGTTGAAGAATTGCCCTGTCAGCTTGTGCTGAATCCATGGATAAACCGTTTACAGTAATCTTTCCGGTAAGGGCACCGGCAACCATAAAGAAAGCCGCACCGCTCCAATCACCCTCAACAGAGATGTCCGTGGCGGTATAAGTCTGTCTGCCCTGAATCCTGAAGAGCGAATAATCCGGTGCAGCATCCACTTGGATACCAAATTGTTTGAGGACTTCCAGAGTCATGTCAATATAAGGTGTGCTACGTAACCGGTCAACCTGGATTACCGAATCTTTCGGTGCCACCGGAAGCGACATCAGCAATCCGCTCAGCAGCTGGGAGGAGAGAGAGCCGTCAATAGTGACTTCACCTCCCTGTAGTGGTCCTTTAAACCAAATGGGAGGATACCGGTCGCGGGTTTGACAAGTGACTCCCAACTGTTCCAAAGCTTTGGCCACCATATCAACCGGCCGGTTCATCAATGAACCTGAACCGGTCATCACCATGGGTTTGTCGTAGAGAGCAGCTATAGCGGTAAACATACGGATACATAAACCGGCTTCTCCGCAATCCAGTTTTTGACCTTTTGGATTTTTTCCTCCTTTGATGTTCAGGTGGTCGCCGGCATCTTTTATTCTGGCACCCAACTGCCGGATGACCGACAGGGCACTCATTGCATCATTGCATCGCGAAGGATTTCTGATGACAGAGGTCCCTTTGGCCAGCAAAGATGCTGCCAGTACCCTTTGGCCGTAGCTTTTAGAGGGCGGAGCCTTAATGGCACCTGACAGAGTGGCAGGATATATTTGAAGCTGCATGGGTTTTTTACATAAAAGTACAAAATACCATTCATCCGGACACGCTATGTATTCATAATCCGGGTTTGGGTATTAATGGATTCCTGATGGATGGCTCTGAAGATTTTTTGGATAAACTCATCCGAAAGGCCATGTTCTTTCCCCAATTGCATGCATCGGTCGAGGATTTGATCCCAGCGCTGGGTTTGAAGAATGATCACACCGTTCTCTTTTTTACAGCGTCCGATCTCTGACGCAACTTCCATGCGTCGACCCAGGATATCAAGTAGTTCCTGGTCTAAACGGTCAATCTGACTTCGGAGCTGTTCCAGTTCATCGGCAAATCCATTGGGTCCCGGTCCGGATTCCCTGAGAATCAAGCTGCTGAGTATTTTTTCCAGATCATCAGGCGTGACTTGCTGTTTGGCGTCAGACCAGGCATGATCAGGATTGTGGTGGGTCTCAATCATCAAACCGTCATAGTTCAGGTCCATGGCTTTTTGTGATATCTCACCGATCCATTCCCGGTTACCGCAAATATGACTGGGATCGCAAAACAGGGGGAGATCAGGTTGCCGTCGTTTTAATTCAATCGGGATTTGCCAGTTGGGAGAATTTCTGAACCGGGTTTCGGAATAGCTGCTGAATCCTCTGTGAATAGCTGCGATTTTCTGAATACCAGCATGTTGCAATCGTTCAATAGCCCCACACCAGGGTTCCACTTCAGGATTGACAGGATTTTTCACCATCACCGGGATATCGGTTCCTTTTAATGCCTCACAAATTTCCTCAATGATAAACGGATTGACTGTGGTACGGGCTCCGATCCATAAAATATCCACTCCGTATTTTATGGCTTCATACACATGTTTTGCATTGGCGACCTCAGTAGTGGTTTTGAGTCCGGTTTCGCTTTTAACGCGTTTTAACCATTTAAGACCTTTGACTCCGACGCCTTCAAAAGTACCCGGTCGTGTTCTCGGTTTCCATATACCGGCTCTGAAAATCTGGGTACGGCTCTCTTTAAGTTGTAAGGCGATATTCATCACCTGTTCTTCGGTTTCAGCAGAACAGGGTCCGGCAATTACCACCGGACGGGTAGTGTCTAATCCCCAGTCGCTTAGAGTGGGGAAAGTTAATCTTTGTTGTTCCATGTGAAATGGGTTAACGTTTTTTGAATTTGGTTGGCTTCATGGATCAGTCTGGTTACATCTTCTTTGGCATCACTGGCAATCAGGTCTTTAAAAAGGGTCATTTTTTCAATATAGGTTTCCATAACTTCAACCACATTATTCCGGTTTTGACTGAATACCGGCATCCACATATCTGCCGAGCTGGCTGCCAGTCTTACCGTGCTGTCAAATCCTCCTGATGCCAAGTTAAAAATGTTTTTCTCATTATGTTCTTTTTCCAGTACGGTAAGTGCAAGTGCAAAAGAGGTGAGATGTGAAATATGTGATACATAAGCGGCATGCAGATCATGTTCTTTGGCATTCATAAATATCAATCTCATATTCAGGGCCATGGTTAATTGTGTGATACGCTCCAAAGATTTTTGTTCCGAGTCGGCCATATCACAGATAATCCCAACTTTCTGGGAGAACAGTCCGTTGATTGCTGCATCTGGACCTGAAAATTCGGTTCCTGCCATCGGGTGAAATGGCACGTAGCAGGCTCGTTTGGGGTGATGGCGCACGGTTTCAACGATTTCAAATTTTGTAGAGCCCACATCGGTAACTACCTGATGGGTGGTGTGGTCAAGAACAAAAGGCAATATCTTTTTAATTCCATCTACCGGGATCGCCAATACGATCAAATCCGCCTCTTTGATGGCAAAGATCAATTTATGGATTTCATCCACCAGGCCCTTCTCGAGAGCAATTTTACTGTGTTCGGGATTGCGGTCCACACCGATAATCCGGTCGGCAAACCTTTTCGTCTTAAGATCCAGTGCCATCGAGCCCCCGATCAATCCTAATCCAATAATAGTTACTGTCATTTCAAACTAATATTTAACATCCAACATCCAACATCTAATATCCAATATCTAATATCTAATATCCAACAACCCTTTCAATTGCCTCCCGTATAATCCCCTCGGGTTGGCACAATGAAGCACGAATGTACCGGTCGCCTTGAGAGCCGAAAATAAATCCCGGAGTGATAAAGATTCGTTGTTCTTTTAGTAACCGTTCAGAAAAATGTTGCCCTGAAGTCTCCTTTTCAGGTATCCTGGCCCAGACGAACAATCCTTTCCGGGAGGTTTGGTAAGTGCAGTTTAATTGATCCATCAGCTGAAAAACCAGCTGTTGCCGGGATTGGTATACCTTGTTGATTTTCAGATACCAGTCTTTTTCTAAACGGAGAGCTTTCACGGCAGCCATTTGCATCGGTTTAAACATTCCGGAATCCATTTGACTTTTAAACCGTAATACTGTCTGGATATAGCTGGGATGGCCGGCAATCATTCCGATGCGCCATCCTGCCATTTGATGCGACTTACTCAGACTGTTCAGTTCAACTGCTGTAGTTTGGGCATCTTTTGCGGCAAGCAGACTAAGAGGATGATCATTCAGGATAAAACTGTAAGGGTTATCGTTTATCAGCAGGATCTGGTGTTTCAGGGCGAATTGCACCAACCGGTTAAAAAATTCAGTAGTAGCTGTTCCTCCCGTGGGCATATGCGGATAATTCAGCCACATCAGTTTCACGGCGTGAAGGTTTGTTGAATCCTCCAGTTGATTCAGATCAGGCAGCCAGTTATTTTCGGCAGTTAATGGGTAAGTAACGGGTATTCCTCCTGCCATTTGAGTGATGGTGTGGTAGGCGGGATATCCCGGATCCGGCACCAGAGCCACGTCTCCCGGATCCAGAAACGACATGGCGATATGCATTAATCCCTCTTTTGATCCCATAAGAGGCAGGATCTCTAAATCGGGGTTCAGGGATACTTTAAACCATTTTTTATACCAGGCGGCAAAAGCACGGCGCAGTTCCGGGATGCCGGAATAGGGTTGATAGCCATGGTTATGCGGATCACGAATTGTTTGTTGCAGGGTATTAACAATTATGTCATCCGGAGGCAGATCGGGATTTCCAATGCCCAGGTTAATAACCTGTTGGGTTGATTGATCCATTTCGCGAATCTCTTTCAACTTGGTAGCAAAATAATAGGCTCCGGTTTCACCCAGTCGTTTAGCCGGTGTAATAGGTAGAGTGTTCATTGGATATGGTTTCCTTGCAGGTATTCGCCTAAAAGTCGTAATTCACGTGTCAGGGGTCTGATGGCATCCAACGCCTGCCGGTATCGGTTAGAGTCTTCAAAAGTCAGATCAACCAGAAAGTGATATTCCCACTCTTTACCGATAATCGGTATGGATTGAATTTTTGTCAGGTTAATTCCGTAGAATGAGAAGATTGATAAAACTTGTGACAGACTGCCGGTTTGATGGGGCAGGCAGAATGAGAGTGAGGTTTTTGTGGGGTATGGTATAGCGAATCTTTTGGTTCCGTTTGGCTGGTAAAGTAATAAGAACCTGGTAAAATTACTTTTATTGGTTTCGATTCCTTCAGCCAGAATCTCCAGGTTATAGAGTTCGGCAGCGGTTTTTCCGGCAATGGCTGCTTTCCCCTGTAGATTATTTTCAGCGATCCATCGGGCACTGCCAGCGGTATCATCGGATTCTACCAGGCGGATACCGGGATGTTTCTTAAAAAATGACCTTGTTTGAGCGATGGCCATATAATGAGAATAGGTCTCCCGGATATCTTCCAGGTTCTGTCCGGGTAATGCCATAAGATGCTGGCTGATCCGGATAAAGATCTCACCGAAAATCAAAAACCCGGATTCGTTAAGCAGGGCATAATTAGGGAGAAGTGATCCGGCCACGGTATTTTCAATAGCCATTACTGCTACATCTGCCTGATGGTTTTGAACCGATTCGAAAAGTGTGTCGAAAGTCTGGCACGGAACCAATCTGATCGGTTTATCCTGAAAGAACTCCCGGGCAGCCTGATCGTGGAATGATCCCTCGATCCCCTGAATTGCTATTTTTATCTGGTCCATTGTGTAATAAAAAACCCGGTCAGAAATGACCGGGTTTGCTTTTATCCTTAATTGATGTTTACAATTTTGGGGTTATGGCATCCCGGCTGGCTTCTGGTAATAAAAGCCAAAAAAGTAAAAGAAATAAAGATGTGCACGGGTTGTCATAACGGCGTCAAAAATACACAATGGTTTTAAATTTGCAAATTCTTCTTTTATTATCTTCTGCGCATTCCTCTCAGGATGATTTCACGGGTCTCACCATTTTGGGTAAGGGTAGCTTTGTTATCGCAGGTGCCGTCTCCGAAATCCAGTGTGATCAGGGGTTTGTCCCCGATATGAATCTCTTTGGTGCCTTCCTGGATCCAACGACATCCCATATTGATTACCAGGGGTTTGGTAATAACAGAGGTATAAGAATCGCCGT
>Ga0190359_1000490_pt1 | contig 26533 bp, 22 predicted proteins | sample 48721823_MG_FD_161269 | JGI IMG/M metagenome (GOLD analysis project Ga0190359, IMG submission 161269) | Hydrothermal vent microbial mat bacterial communities from Southern Trench, Guaymas Basin, Mexico - 4872-18-2-3_MG | ecosystem: Environmental > Aquatic > Marine > Hydrothermal vents >... | reverse complement strand
ATAACCGCTATACTAAGGCCGATAACCGGCATTTTTCAAAAGCCTTTCTTGATGTATTAACCCGGCAAGGGTTTATGAATCATCCGGATGATAGTTAACGGGACCATTATACGTACTTTTATTTTCCTGTCCGTTCTTTGGCTGACTGATACCGTCTCTGTGCAGGCGCAAAAGTTTATCCCGGTTAAATTCTCAGCTGCCGATCATTTGATGGAGATCCGGTTACCCCGAAGACCAAAAATACGGTTGAACGACTCTGTCACTCTCTATCGCTTGTTTAATCAGCTCAGAACTAAATCGTTTGCCCATGGATACCTTGAGTTTTCGATTGATTCGGTAAAGTTTACTGATACCCTGGTAAGAGCTATTTATCATTCCGGATCACGTTATCACTTCGGTCAAATATCTTTGAAAGGATTGCCTGACGGGATACCCGGGCGACAGCTCCGGTATCTGGACGGGTCATCCTCTCCGGTTGACCCCGACCGATTATTGACTACTTTTGAAAAAGGCCTGGAATTATATGACAGAACCGGATACCCTTTCGCCCGGGTCAGACTTGATTCGATAACTATTCATAATCAAGAGGTGAGCGGAACTCTTTGTTTTGACCCCGGTCTCCTGATCCGCATGGATTCTGTTTTGAATCGTACAAAGGTGGCTGTATCCAACCGGGTATTATCAAAATTGATCGGAATTGCTCCCGGTGAAGTGTATAATGAGAAACGGATTCAGGAGGTATCCACACGGATTAATGCAACCGGTTTTTTATTCCAGAAACGTGCACCGGAAGTGGGTTTTTTTGATGATAAAGCATGGCTGTTTATCTACCCTGAACCCCTGCATGCCAACCGTCTGGATGGCTGGGTAGGCTTGGCTTCAGCTCCGTCAGGAAGAGGGATGACATTTATGGGATCCGTAGATTTATCACTGAGAAATATTCTTCACCAGGCCGGTACCTGGAACCTGAAATGGAACCGTAACCAGGATCACTCCCAGCATTTGTCCGTACATACTCAGGTACCCTGGTTTCTGGGATTACCCCTGGGGGTGAACGGAACCCTGGATCTTTTCAGGCAGGACACCTCTTTTATGAATATAAATGCGTCTGCCGGTATCCTTTACCATTTTACACCGGCACATTCACTGACCCTTCAGATAAGTTATCTGGAGAGCAATTTACTCAGTCAGTTTGATTCTCCTCTTTTGTCCGGTTACCACTCATTTAAAATCTGGTTAACCGGACTTGTCTGGCAATCAGAAAGATGGAAAAACCAGTTAAATCCCGTATCCGGATATCACCTGAAAACAGAGGTAGCTACCGGTGTGAAAACCGGATTTGAAAAGGAGACCGGACGTCAGGCGGAGCTGCGTTTTAACGGTTCGATTGCCCATCCGCTGTGGGGGAAATGGGTGTTTTTCTCTTGGACAAACGCTGCATTCCGTGTTGCTCCGGGATCATTGGTAAATGAACAGTTCAGAATTGGCGGAATGCACTTCCTGCGGGGGTTTGACGAGGAGGTGTTCAGAGCCGACCGCTATGTGACCGGGGGTGTGGAACTGAGATACCGAATGGATAACATTTCTTACCTGGTAGCCTTTGCGGATCTGGGGTATTTAACTGATCTGCAGGGTGAATCTCCAACGGTGATTAGGCCCCTCGGTATCGGACTGGGCGGGCAGATTAAAACATCTGCCGGGATTTTCAAGATCTTTTACGCATTGGGACATACAGCCGGTCAGCCTTTCTCTTTTTCGTCAGCAAAAGTTCATCTGGGATATGCAGGTTTATTTTAAAAAAACTATTTTCACGGATATAAATTATTAATCATGGATAGTAAAGTGCATCACGATAATCCGGTTGTATTGATATCCGGAGCAACAGCCGGAATTGGCAAAGCAACAGCTTACCGGTTAGCCGGGGAGGGATATCGGCTGATCCTGACTGCCAGAAGAGAACAATTGCTTCATCAAATCGTTGAAGACCTGATCAAATCTGCCAGAATAAACTGTCTGGGCCTGGTGATGGATGTGAGAAACCGGCAGCAAGTTGAAGAGAAGATATCCGGGTTAGCCGGGCCATGGAAAAATATCGATATTCTGATAAATAATGCGGGATTGGCGGCAGGGCTGGATCCTGTTCAGGAAGCTGATCCGGATGACTGGGACCAAATGATTGATACCAATGTAAAGGGCCTTCTTTATCTGTCCCGCCTGGTATCAAAGGGAATGGTTTCGCGCCGGCAGGGACATATTGTGAATATTAGTTCTATTGCCGGTAAAGAGGTCTATTCGAAAGGATCGGTTTATTGTGCCACCAAACATGCAGTGGAAGCCCTGACAAAGGGGATGCGCCTTGACCTGTTGCCTTTTGGCATTAAAGTGAGTTCAGTTTCTCCCGGAGCTGTGAATACCGAGTTTTCTATGGTCAGGTTTAAAGGTGACCATGACCGGGCGGATAAAGTGTATGAAGGATTTATCCCGCTCGCTGCAGAGGATGTGGCTGATGCGGTGCATTATATCCTGACACGTCCGTCGCATGTGAATATTCAGGATATTCTGATCATGCCGGCTGCCCAGGGAAATGCCACTACCATTCACCGGAAAGGATAACGGATGGGGAACCCCGATAAGAAAGAAGTGGAGAAAATGTTCGACGAAATCGCCGGATCTTATGATCTGCTGAACCACCTGCTTTCGTTTAATATTGACAAACATTGGCGTCGCAAAGCGATTCATGCGCTGAAATTACATACTCCTGAATTATTGCTGGATGTGGCAACAGGCACGGGCGACTTTGCACTGGAGGCACTTCGTCTGAATCCCCGTAAGGTTTATGGAGTGGATCTTTCTGCCCAAATGCTGGAGATCGGTCGCCGGAAAATTATCCGTAAAAATGCTGCTGAAATAATTGAGTTGATGCAGGCGGATTCTACCCGTCTGCCTTTTGAAGACCATTATTTCGATGCCGTTACGGTAGGATTTGGTGTGCGTAATTTTGAAGATCCTGTGGCAGGTCTGCGTGAAATGTTTCGTGTGCTCAAACCCGGCGGGATGGCAGTGATTCTTGAATTCACCCTCCCCGATGCATGGATCATCCGTAAAATATACCGGTTTTATTTTCATGCTGTATTACCCCTGCTGGGCAGAATGATCTCCAGAAATTTATCTGCTTACAAATATCTTCCCGAATCGGTAGAAGCTTTTGAAAAAGGGGCCGGCTTTTTAAATCTGATGAAGCAGGCAGGATTTCATCCGGTGGTGCATCAACCGCTGACTTTTGGAATTTGTGGTTTATATAAAGGATATAAAAATCAGGGATGACTATAATTTTTTTACCTTTTTCAAGTTAATTTAGCAAACAGAGTATGATGCAAAATCACATGAAAGGTAAAATACTGTCGGTATTGCTGCTAATCCCGCTTTTTGCCATGGGCCAGCGTGAAAAACCCTGGAATCTTACTACTATTGATTATCAGCCCTTTCATTTCGGTTATTCGGTAGGGATCAACTGGATGAGTTTCACTACTCTTCCGAAAGACTCGTTTTCAGTTGAGACACTGCAACATCCTGGAATCAACATCAATCTGCTCACAAAACTCAAGCTCGGGAAATACATCGATTTGCGTTTCACTCCGGGAATTCAGTTCAGTCAGCGTGATATCTCCGTTCACCAGTATTGGAAAGATCCGGATACCGCTCATGTGATCAAATCCTGGGGTCCGAAAAAAATTGAAAGTGTATACCTGGAGTTTCCGTTTTTAATCAAATACCGTTCAAAACGGGTAAATAATTTTGCTCCTTACCTGATCGCAGGCATTAATCCCAGGGTTGACCTCACAGGAGGTGAAATTCAGAACTGGAAACCGGTCAAACGGCTGGTCAGGGTATTCGATATTTTCCCTGAGCTGGGTGTGGGAATTGATTTTTACACGCCGCGTGTAAAAGTAGGCACCGAATTGAAATTTTCTGTCGGGATGCTGAATGTGTACAAACCTCCGGGTGAAGACCCCGGCTATGAATTATATGCCAATGGCATAAAAAGCATTTTTTCACGGATGGTCATTCTGGCAGTCAATATTGAATAGGGCAGGGAATTATCCGGCCGAAGCTGTTTTTCTTCGTCTGAATTCACTGCATACAATTGCTGCAGCCAGAGAAATATTCAAAGATTCACCTGAGGATTCACCGTAATTAAATGAGGGGATACGTACATGTTGCCTGATAAACGGATTTAAGCGCGGGTTTAATCCGCGGGATTCATTACCCATTAAAATTACTCCCCCGGCAGGCAAATCGGCTGTGTAAATATCCTCTCCGTCCAGGTTGGTGCCTGTGACGGGTATCTCTTTTGGTAAATTTCTGATCCATTCCTCTATATTCCCCTTCAATAAATTCATCCTGAAAATAGAACCCATGGATGCCTGAACCACTTTTGGAGAAAAAAAATCTGCCGTTTGCGCTGATCCGAATACGCCATTTAATCCAAACCAGTCAGCCAGCCGGATCAGCGTACCGGTATTTCCCGGGTCCTGAACATGATCCAATGCCAGTATCAGGTCTTTTTCCGTAATGGCAGGCCAGGCGGTCTGTTCGGGAAGAGCGACTAATGCCATTACCTGATTGGGAGTAGATAGATGGCTCAGTCGTTTCAGCTCATTTTCAGAGATGATCTCAATCCGCTCGGGAATATTCGACCAGGATTTTTCGTGTAACGTGATCCACTCCCTTAAACCGGCCAGCATATTGATTTTATAAGGTGTCCCGGGTATGAGCCGTATCAGTTCAGAGACTATTTTATCACCTTCGACCAAAAACAGCCGTTCCTGTGATCTTATTTTTTTACGGGAAATCTGACGGATGAGATATTGTTCAGCGTGGGTAATCATTTCTTAAAAGAAACAAGGCAATTTACAATAAATTTATAATTTCGAGGAGGATGTTTATCCGGTTTGCATGAGATCAATAAAACTTTCCAGGAATTTTACGATTTATATACTTTGTTCGGTGACCCTGGTAGTTGCCGAAACATCCTGTAACCCAGCGCGGTACGTTCCCGATCAGAAGTATCTGCTGAAATCCGTGAATATTGTGAAAGATGAAGGTGAGCTTTCCGTGCGTGAATTGAATCACTATGTGAAACAACAACCCAATAAAAAAATATTCGGGTTTCTGCATTTTCATCTGGCATTATACAATTTATCAAAATCCGGTCGTAATAATTGGCTGAATAACTGGCTTCGAACGATAGGAGAAGCCCCGGTTTGTTATGATGAGAATCTGACTAAAAGATCTATTGACCAATTACGCTTGTTCCTTTATAATAAAGGCTACAGGCAAAGCCATGTGTCTGATTCTGTTGTTTTTGAGAAGAAAAAAGCGCAGGTATATTACCGGATTCATTTTGGCAAACCCTTGACACTGAACCGGCGCGTTCAACTGGATTCTCTTCTGATTCCTGACCCTGAGATTTATCATCTGGTACAATCGGATACCATCGCTACCTTGTTACAGCCCGGGATAAGATTTGATCTGGATGTGCTGCAAAATGAGAGAAAGCGGATCACGGCTTTACTGCAAAATTCAGGTTATTATAATTTTTCAAGAGAGTATATCTATTTTCAGGCGGATACCTCGGTAGGTGCCAATAAGGTGAATCTCTCATTAGGTATACAAAATCCGGGAGGTTTATCGGATAACAAAGGGAAACCCGGTACGCATCCCCGTTACCGTATGGGAAAGATTACGGTTATTTCAGATTATCAACCGAGTGAATATCTGAAAGATCCGGATCACTATTTTGACGATACCGATACGTTACAGTATGAAGATATTGATATCCTTTTTAAACATAAACCCCAATTCAGACCCGGATTGCTTTATTCAAGTCTTTATTTCAACAAAGGAGATCTTTTCAGACAGACTTTGGTAGATCAGACTATAAAATCATTCTCCTCCCTGAGAAATTTCAAGCAGATCAATCTGAATTTTATCCCGAAAATTCAGGCGGATCACACTATGTCAACACTGGATTGTCAGGTATTACTCACTCCAGCAACCAGGCAGTCGTATGAATTGTCTTTGGAGGGAACAAACTCTTCAGGCAATATAGGAGTGGCAGGTAATATCATTTACCGGCATAAAAATCTTTTTCACGGAGCAGAAAATCTGGAGGTCAGGATTAAAAGTGCCGTTGAATTTCTGGCTGATGCGGTAGCTGATTTTAACAGGATGATAGAGATTGGTGCAGAAGCGCGCCTGGATGTTCCACGCTCCTGGATACCGTTTGCTTCACCTCAATTGATACGCCGGGCCAAACCCCATTCTTCTTTTACCCTGAGTTACAATTTTCAGCAGCGTCCTGACTTTACCCGGACCATAGCCAATGCGGGTTTCGGGTATGTTTGGATGTCATCTCCGCATCTGAGTCACCGGTTTAATTTTCTGGAATTTAATTATGTTAATGTAACCAATATGTCAGACCGGTTTTATAATATAATACGTGATACATATATCGAAAACAGTTTTCGATCGCATGTGATACCGGCCTTGAATTATACGCTGACACTGAGCAGCCAGGAAGTGGATCAGCAGAAAAGCTTTTTTTTCATCCGGTTCAGGCCAGAGATCTCCGGGAATGTACCTACCCTGCTTAATCATCTTGCCGGGAAAAGCATGCCTGACGGAGGATACAGCTTGTTTAAAACTCCTTACGCCCAATATGCGCTGGCCGATCTGGATATGCGTTACCACTGGGTGGTCAATTCTTCTAACCGGTTTGCTTTCAGGGTGTTCGCCGGAGCAGGATACCCATACGGAAATGCCAATGCATTACCTTTTGAGAAAAAATATTTCTCGGGTGGTTCCAATAGTATCCGTGCATGGCAGGTGCGCTCACTGGGTCCGGGAAGTTACCAGCTTCCCGAGGACCAGAAAACTTATTATCCCAATCAGTTGGGAGATCTGAAAATGGAATTTAATATGGAATACCGGTTTGACCTGTTTTGGCTGTTGGAAGGAGCTCTTTTTATAGATGCCGGTAACATATGGGCGCTGCATCATGCGGATGAGAGGTCCGGTGCCCGGTTTGTATTGAACCGTTTCTATAAAGAGATAGCTGTCGGAACCGGTTTGGGTATTAGACTGGATCTGAGTTTTATTCTTGCCAGGCTGGATCTCGGGATTAAATTACGGGAACCGGGTTCGCCGAATGGGCCACAATGGATTCCCGGCAATCGCCCGTACCGCTGGAGTGATTTTGTATGGAATTTTGGGATCGGATATCCTTTCTAAAAGGGATTTTCATCTATCTTTGTTCGAAATTAAAAATCATAGATATGTTAGGTCAAATACAAAGCGGTGTAGTTACCGGCAGAGATGTTCAGAAAATATTCAGTGCAGCCAAAGCCAATGGCTTTGCGCTTCCGGCAGTCAATGTAATAGGTACGGATTCGGTAAACGCAGTTATGGAAGCAGCCAGGGAGGTGAACTCTCCGGTAATTATTCAATTCTCTAACGGAGGAGCTGCCTTTTGGGCGGGGAAAGGGCTCTCTAATGACCGGCAACAGGCAGCGGTGCTGGGTGGAATAGCGGGGGCCAAACATGTACATATTATTTCACAGGCATACGGTATTCCGGTGATTCTGCATACCGACCATGCGGCACGAAAACTACTGCCGTGGATTGACGGTTTACTGGATGAGGGGGAGAAACATTTTAAAACCTACGGTACACCTCTATATAGTTCTCATATGCTGGATCTCTCGCAGGATGATCTCCATGACAATATTGAAACCAGCAAGCGATACCTTGAAAGAATGAGTAAAATGGGTATGACCCTGGAGATTGAATTGGGAGTGACCGGTGGTGAAGAAGACGGGGTGGATCATTCGGGAGTGGATAACTCCATGTTATACACGCAACCGGAGCATGTGGCTTATGCTTATGAGGAGCTTTTAAAAGTGAGTGATCAGTTTACCATTGCAGCATCTTTCGGCAATGTACACGGAGTATATAAACCGGGAAATGTAAAATTACAACCCAAAATCCTGTTGCATTCGCAAGAGTATATTCAAAAGAAATTCAAAACCGGTGACCGTCCGGTTAACTTTGTTTTCCACGGTGGTTCGGGATCATCACCTGAGGATATTAAGGAAGCAATCTCTTACGGGGTAGTCAAAATGAATATCGATACCGATACCCAGTGGGCTACCTGGAATGGAGTCAGGGAATATTATGAAAAAAACAGGGATTATCTTCAGAGTCAGATCGGTAATCCTGAAGGACCGGATCAACCAAATAAAAAGAAATATGATCCACGTGTGTGGTTACGGGCAGGGGAACAATCCATGATCCTTCGTTTACGACAGGCATTTGAAGAACTTAACTGCATCAATCGTCTTTGATGTACAGAACCTGATTTTTTTTTATACTAAATCTACTGTTATGGCAGGCACTTCGCCACAAACCCGGGATAGTTTTGGAAGTAAGTTTGGTGTCATAGCTGCTGCTGCAGGATCCGCAGTCGGCTTGGGAAACATCTGGAAATTCCCTTATGAAGCAGGGAAAAACGGAGGAGGGGCCTTCTTAATGATCTACCTGGTATTTGTACTTCTGGTAGGTGTTTCAGTAATGATTGCAGAACTTACTATTGGACGTTCCGGCCAGAGAAATGCCATCGGTTCGTTTAAAGCCATTGCCCCCGGAAAACCCTGGTTTTTGGTCGGAGTAATGGGCATCGGAGCTGCATTTATGATTTTTGCTTTTTACGGAGCAGTAGCAGGATGGACCCTGGAGTATGTTTTTCAGTCTTTAAAGAACGGATTTGCAGGTAAAACTCCTCATGAATTGGAGGATATGTATCATACCTTTATCTCGGGGTCGTTCAGGCCCATTATCTGGCAGACTGTTTTTCTGATTTTAACAGCGGGTGTGGTGATAGCCGGGGTGAAAAACGGTATTGAGAAATACAGTAAAATATTAATGCCGCTGCTGATTGTAATTATCGTGGTGTTGATCATCCGGTCTGTGACGCTCGATGGGGCAGGAGAGGGTCTGCGGTTTCTGTTCCATCCGGATTTCAGCAAAATAACAGGAAAAACCGTATTAAGTGCTTTAGGACAAGCCTTCTTTTCACTCAGTCTGGGTATGGGCACCATGATTACATACGGCTCTTATATTAATAAAAGAAACAATCTGCTGACCTCCGCAGTTCAGGTATCCCTGACCGATACGTTAATTGCCGTATTGGCCGGTATGGCAATCTTTCCTGCAGTGTTTGCTTTTGGTATCAATCCTTCTGAAGGGGAAGGATTGGTGTTTATCACACTGCCAAGTATTTTTCAGCAAATGGCAGGCGGATACTTTTTTGCAATCCTCTTTTTTGTTTTACTGGCTATTGCTGCACTGACTTCTACGATTTCCCTTTTAGAAGTTATTGTCGCCTATTTTTCAGAAGAATTAAAAATGACCCGGAAACGGGCCACTGTCATTGCTGTAGTAGTGATATGGTTCCTGGGTATGATCTGCTCTCTTTCCCAGGGTCCGTTGGCCCGGTTTACGCTCTTTGGTTTAAATTTCTGGGATATTCTGGATTTTACTTCCACACGGATATTGCTTCCTTTGGGAGGACTTTTCATTGTTCTTTTTGTGGGTTATGCGATGGGTACCAAACGGGTACGTGCTGAGCTAAGTAATGAAGGTGCCCTGAAAGCACGTATTTTCCCATTGGTTATCTTTCTGATTCGCTTTGTGGCCCCGATTGCCATTGCCATGGTTTTTCTGAATGCGATCGGCATTTTGAAGATCGGATAAAACCGAATCTCTTTTTCCATTTCTGAAGGGATAACGCATCTATTTTTATAGGTTAAGTAATCCTGTTACTGATGCGTATCAATAATTTTTTAACTCGTACAGAGCAACGGGGATTGATTATGATGGCAATGGTTCTGGTCGTAATCAGATCCCTGATGATGTGGGTTAACTGGGGACCGAAAGCTTTACAAACAGCGGGGAACCAGGTGGATATGCCGCCGGATAGAGTATTTCAGAATATTCAGAAATCAATCGAGATCAATACAGCCGATAGTCTGCAGTTTTCTGGTTTACGGGGAGTGGGGAAAGTTTTATCAGGAAGGATCGTACGTTACAGGGAGTTGCTGGGTGGGTTTGTCAGGGTAAATCAGTTGGTTGAAGTTTACGGTCTCGATTCAGCCTGGCTGGGTCAGGTCAGAGACCGGCTCCGTGTAGATACGGGTCGTATTCGTTTGCTGAATATCAATCATGCTTCATTCAGGCAGTTGCTCAGGCATCCCTATCTGGATTATGAACAGGTCAAAGCAATTGTCAGGTACCGCGAAAGGCATGGTCCTTTGATGCATGTGTCTTCATTATATCTTCAGGGAGTGCTGCCTGATTCGGTCTGGATCAAAGTAAAACCTTATCTGTGTACCCGTTAAGCATATAAATCCCTTATACATTTCTTTTGGCAAAGTCGACAAAAATCCTTTTCTTTGCAGTCCGAAATTGAGACATTTGAATTTCTAAACGCTTAGTCATATGATAATTATTCCTGTAAAAGAAGGAGAAAACATTGAACGCGCGATCAAAAAGTTCAAGCGCAAATTTGAAAAAACCGGGGTCGTGAAAGAACTCCGGAGTCGTCAGGCTTTTATCAAACCTTCGATAAAGCGGCGTCAGGAGATTCTGCATGCAGCTTATATTCAGCGTCTCCAGCAGGAAAAGGATAATGAGTAACTTCCCGTTCACAGGTGCAACAAACTTTACAAAAAATTCGTTATATTTATTGTAAAGTTGTGGGATCATATGCCAGAGATTGACCAGTTTCTTAAACACCTTAATTTCGAAAAGCGCTATTCCCCTCATACTGTCCGGGCCTATCATACTGATTTATTACAGTTTCAGAATCATCTCACAACAATTCTTACCCATGCAGATCTGCTGCATGCTGATACCAAACAGATACGAACCTGGGTTATGAATTTACTGGATTCAGGGTTGTCTTCCCGGTCGATTAACCGTAAAATAACCGTTTTGCGGAGGTTCTACCGGTTTGCACAGCAGCAGGGATTACGTTCAGACAATCCGGTGGATATGATTCACGGGTTGAAAACCGGCCATTCCCTGCCGGTGTTCGTAGAAGAACGGCAGATGGATCAATTATTGATTTCGGCTGGCCCGCAAGAGGATTTTCCGGGATTGCGCGATTTGCTGATTATCGAGTTATTGTACGGTACCGGTATCCGTTTAAGCGAATTGATTGCACTTAATGAATCTGACATTGATTTTAATAAAGCACAGATTAAAGTTATGGGCAAGCGATCCAAAGAGCGTTTACTGCCCATTCCCGAACCGTTGCTGGAGTTGATTCGTAGTTATCTTGCTGCGCGTCAAAAATATTTTACCGGTCGTGAAACAACCGGGTTTCTGGTTACCAATAAGGGGCAGCTTATCTATCCGCGAATGGTTTACCGGGTGGTGAATAGCTGGTTATCACTGGTGACCTCCGTCTCAAAACGCAGTCCACATGTGATCCGGCATACCTATGCCACTCATTTGCTAAACCGGGGTGCAGATCTGAATGCAATTAAAGAACTGCTCGGACACGCCAGTTTAAGTGCTACTCAGATTTATACCCATACCGGTTTTGAAAAATTAAAACAGGTTTACCGACAGGCTCATCCAAGGGCACATACAAAATAAATATAATTGGAGGACTTATCATGAACATTAAGATTCACTCAGTTCGTTTCGATGCAGATCAGAAGTTAATCACTTTTATCCGGAGTAAGGTTAAGAAACTAATGCAATTTGATGATAAGATTCTTGGTGCCGAAGTTTTTCTTCGGTTGGAAAACAGCCAGGACATGGCCAATAAAATTACGGAAATCAAGCTCAATATCTCCCCCAATGAACTGTTTGCACGTAAGCAATGTAAAACATTTGAAGAAGCTACCGATCAGGTTGTTGAAGCTTTAAGGCGACAAATAATCAAGCAAAAAGGTAAAAAAACAGGCCGTTAGAAAAAACACAGATATTTATTTTGAGGTAATTTATTATTATTGTACATTTGCAGACCCAAAACTTGGGAGTTTGTAGATGGGTTCTTTGTCACATTATTAAAGCAATAAAGCTGCCAATGTAGCTCAGTTGGTCAGAGCAGCTGATTTGTAATCAGCTGGTCGGGGGTTCGAATCCCTCCATTGGCTCTTTATATAATTGGATGAGGGGAGATACCAAAGCGGTCAACTGGGGCAGACTGTAAATCTGTTGGCGATGCCTTCGGAGGTTCGAATCCTCCTCTCCCCACCAATTTTGTTTTATGCGGGAGTAGCTCAGTGGTAGAGCATCAGCCTTCCAAGCTGAGGGTCGCGGGTTCGAATCTCGTTTCCCGCTCTATCTTCAGCCGATGTAGCTCAGATGGTAGAGCGCGTCCTTGGTAAGGACGAGGTCACGGGTTCAATTCCCGTCATTGGCTCGAAAAGAATTATGTATTATTTAATCATCAAATAGTTTAGCAACAAAATAGAAAAGCAACCATGGCTAAGGAAAAATTTGAAAGGACAAAACCACACGTCAATATCGGTACGATTGGCCACGTTGACCATGGGAAAACCACTTTGACTTCTGCGATTACTATGATTCTGAATAAAAAAGGTCTCGCTGAAGTTAAAAGTTTTGACTCTATCGACAATGCTCCTGAAGAAAAGGAGAGAGGTATTACAATTAATACTGCGCATGTCGAGTATGAAACTGAAAACCGGCATTATGCTCATGTTGACTGTCCGGGTCATGCCGATTATGTCAAGAATATGGTAACGGGAGCTGCCCAGATGGATGGAGCCATCCTGGTAGTTGCCGGAACAGACGGTCCCATGCCTCAAACGCGGGAACATATCCTGTTGGCACGTCAGGTAAATGTGCCGAGAATTGTTGTGTTTATCAACAAGTGTGATATGGTAGATGATCCTGAATTGCTTGACCTCGTTGAAATGGAAATCCGGGAATTGCTCACTTTTTACAAATTTGATGGCGATGAAACTCCGGTGATCAGAGGGTCTGCATTAGCTGCTCTGAATGGTGACCCCGAGGCTGAAGCACAAGTCATGGAATTGATGGCAGCTGTTGATGAATATATTCCTCTGCCTGTTCGTAATATTGACAAACCGTTTCTCTTACCGGTTGAAGATGTTTTTTCAATTACCGGTAGGGGTACTGTAGCTACAGGCCGCGTTGAAGCTGGTGTGATTACTACGGGTGAAGAGGTTCAAATCATTGGTCTGGGAGCAGAAGGAAGGAAAACCGTAGTAACCGGAGTTGAAATGTTCCGTAAAATTCTTGACCGGGGTGAAGCGGGTGATAATGTTGGACTTCTCCTGCGTGGTGTAAATAAAGATGAGATTCGGAGGGGTCAGGTTATTGCCAAGCCGGGAACTATCACACCGCACACTAAATTTAAAGCTGAAGTTTATATTCTGAAGAAAGAAGAAGGTGGCCGTCATACACCGTTCCATAACAAGTACCGCCCACAATTTTACGTGCGTACACTTGACGTTACGGGTGAAATCTTTCTTCCTGAAGGTACCGAAATGGTTATGCCGGGAGACAATCTCTCTATTGAGGTTGAATTGATTACACCGGTAGCTCTTGATAAAGGATTGCGCTTTGCTATTCGTGAAGGAGGCCGTACGGTTGGTGCCGGTCAGGTCACGGATATAATTGAATAATACATACGTTTGGTCCAGGTATCCCCCGGGGTAATCTTTATCCGCAGGACACCTGAAACCACACGGATGTAGCTCAATTGGTAGAGCAGCGGTCTCCAAAACCGCAGGCTGGGAGTTCGAGTCTCTCCATCCGTGCCAATTATAAATGGATAATGAAGATTAAGACCTATTTGAAAGAAGCATATAACGAGCTGGTATATAAAGTTACCTGGCCGTCATTAAGCGATTTGCAAAGTGCTGCAATCGTAGTGATGATTGCTTCCGTTATTATTGCTTTGGTGATCTTGTTTATGGATACAAGTTTCAAAGCCCTGATGCATTTCATTTACGGAATTTTTTATTAAATAGTACCGTAATATAATGAGTCAGAACGAATTAAAATGGTATGTGCTCCGGGCAATCGGTGGCAAGGAGAAGAAAGTTAAAGAGTATATTGAACATGAAATCTCTATTCTTAATCTCCAGGATTATGTGGCTCAGGTATTAATCCCAACAGAAAAAATTTATCAGATTCGAAACGGAAAAAAAGTTTCTAAAGAACGGAACTTTTTCCCGGGATATGTTTTGATTGAAGCTGCTCTGGTTGGCGAAGTTCCACACCTCCTGAGAAATATTCCAAATGTAATTGGATTTCTGGGAGAAGAAAAAGGCGGAGATCCGGTTCCTGTTCGTTCAAATGAAATAAACCGGATTTTAGGGAAGGTGGATGAATTGGCCGAAACAGATGAAGAACTGAATGTCCCCTTCTTTGTGGGTGAAACTGTAAAAGTGATTGATGGACCTTTTAACAGTTTTACCGGTACTATTGAAGAGGTTAATAATGAGAAAAAGAAATTAAAGGTAATTGTTAAAATATTTGGTAGAAAAACTCCACTTGAACTCAGTTTTATGCAGGTAGAAAAGGAGTAGGATCACTGATGGCCCAGATGCTTCCTATGGGTCATACCGGTTTTTCAATGCTTCCCCCATTGATCCTGTTCCGGTCTGAATACGCTAGGACTCCCTGTTTGAGTTATTTATATAATTAATGATCGTAAAATTATGGCTAAAGAAGTAACGGGAATCATTAAACTCCAAATCCGCGGCGGGGCTGCAAACCCCTCTCCTCCTGTTGGACCGGCTTTGGGTGCTAAAGGAGTCAATATCATGGATTTCTGTAAGCAGTTCAATGCACGAACACAGGATAAAGCCGGAAAGGTTGTTCCCGTGGTAATCACGGTCTTTAAAGATAAATCCTTTGAATTCATTACAAAAACTCCGCCTGCGGCGGTACAGTTGTTAGAATTTGCCAAGATCAAGAAAGGTTCCCCTGAATCCAATTTGACAAAAGTGGGTTCGGTTACCTGGGATCAGGTGCGCAAGGTGGCAGAGGATAAAATGGAAGACCTGAACGCTTTTACCGTTGAATCGGCAATGAATATGATTGCCGGTACAGCCAGAAGCATGGGAATAACAATCAAGGGAGAGAGACCCTATTAATTAGACTGAACAATGGCTAAATTGACCAAGAATAAAAAATCCGTGATCAATAAAATTGAACCGGATAAATTATACACATTGATCGAAGCATCTCAGTTAGTTAAAGAGGTAACAACAGTTAAGTTTAATGCCTCTGTAGACCTGGATGTCAGATTGGGTGTTGACCCCAGAAAAGCCAATCAGATGGTTCGTGGTATCGTAACTCTGCCACATGGTACGGGTAAAGAGGTAAAAGTGCTTGCACTGGTTACCCCCGATAAAGAAAGTGAAGCCACTGAAGCTGGTGCTGATTTCGTTGGACTGGATGAGTACCTTGATAAAATCAAGGGAGGATGGACAGACATTGATGTCATCATTACCATGCCATCCTGTATGGGGAAAATAGGACCCCTGGGACGAGTTCTTGGTCCGCGGGGCCTGATGCCAAACCCTAAAAGTGGTACCGTTACCATGGATGTCGGTAAAGCAATTACTGATGTCAAAAAGGGGAAAATTGATTTTAAAGTCGATAAACTCGGTATCATTCACGCGGCCATTGGAAAGGTTTCATTTGAACCGGAGAAAATCTCGGATAATGCCCGGGAACTGATCTCCACAATTATTAAACTGAAACCTACTTCGGCAAAAGGTACTTATGTGAAGAGTATCACTCTTTCAAGTACTATGAGCCCGGGAATTCCGATTGATCCTAAATCGGTAGAATTGTAAAACCCTAATTTGTTGGAATACCAATCATGAAAAGGGAAGATAAAAATCAGGTCATCGAACAGTTAGCCACAACGCTGACAGAAGCTAAAAACTTCTATATTGCTGATATTGGCGGACTTGACGCTGACCAAACAAGTGCTTTAAGAAGAAGTTGTTTTAAACAGGATGTGAAGTTGATGGTGGTGAAAAACACACTTCTCCGAAAAGCTATGGAAAAAGCAGAAGGTAATTTTGATGAGCTGTATCCTATTCTCGCCGGCCCTACTTCATTGATGATTTCTGATGTCGGTAACAAACCGGCCAGAATGATCAAAGAGTTCCGGAAAAAAATGGAACGGCCCATTCTTAAAGGTGCCTTCGTTGAAGAGGGTATCTATATTGGTGATGACCAACTGGATACGCTGGTAGCCGTGAAATCCAAAGAAGAGCTTCTGGGTGACCTCATTGCTTTACTGCAATCACCGTTACGCAATGTACTCCATTCCCTGGATTCCGGAAAAAATATACTGGCAGGTGTTGTGAAAACACTTTCTGAAAGAGAATCTTAATCAATTGTTGCATCCATTTTCAAAATCATAAAAAAAATGGCAGATCTTAAAAAGCTTGCTGAAGAACTGGTAAACCTTACCGTTAAAGAGGTCAATGAATTGGCCGACATTATGAAAGAAGAGTATGGTATCGAACCCGCAGCTGCTGCGGTAGCTGTTGCCGGACCGGCTGCTGCCGGAGATGGCGGAGCCGGTGCTGAAGAACAAACTGAGTTTGACGTGATCCTGAATGCTCCGGGTGACGCTAAACTTCAAATTGTAAAACTCGTTAAGGAACTGACCGGCCTGGGTCTGAAAGAGGCCAAGGAACTTGTGGACGCCGCTCCTAAAGCAGTTAAGGAAAAAGTGTCCAAGGAAGAAGCTAATGCACTTAAATCACAACTCGAAGAAGCAGGAGCTGAAGTTGAAATTAAGTAATACTATTCTTCCATATACCCTGTATCAGGTTTAGAATCCCCCAATAAGGGATTCTAAACCTTTTGTTATTGTTGCGTACTTCACCTTCATTAAACTTTCCCGGTCGATGGCAAAATCTGATAATCAACGGATCAATTTTGGTACCACAAAAAGCCAACTTGACTATCCGGACTTTCTTGAAATTCAGTTAAAATCATTTTCTGAATTCTTTCAACTTGAAACGACTCCGGAACTTAGAAAAAACGAGGGACTTTATAAAGTATTCCAGGAAAACTTTCCTATAACCGACACACGAAATAATTTCGTACTCGAGTTTATTGATTACTATATTGATCCCCCAAGATATACGATTGAAGAGTGCCTCGAAAGGGGATTAACCTATTGTGTTCCCCTGAAAGCCAAATTAAAATTGTACTGCACCGATCCGGAGCATGAAGATTTTGAAATGGTTATTCAGGATGTCTACCTGGGTACCATACCCTATATGACACGCAGAGGAACTTTTGTGATTAATGGTGCCGAACGGGTGGTCGTATCGCAGCTACACCGGTCACCTGGCGTGTTTTTCGGCCAGAGTACCCATGCCAACGGTACCAAACTTTATTCGGCCCGCGTAATCCCATTCAGGGGTTCATGGATCGAATTTGCGACCGACATCAATAATGTGATGTATGCCTATATTGACCGTAAGAAAAAACTTCCGGTTACTACGCTGCTGAGAGCAATAGGCTATGAAAGCGATAAAGATATCCTTGAAATATTCGGTCTGGCAGATGAAATTAAAGTTACCAAAACCGGACTGAAGAAAGTGGTCGGGAGAAAACTGGCTGCCAGAGTGCTTAAGTCGTGGATTGAAGATTTTGTGGATGAAGATACGGGTGAAGTGGTTTCAATCGAGCGTAATGAAATTATTCTCGATCGAGAAACAATGCTTGAAAATGAGCATATTGATGCCATTATAGAAAGTGGAGCCAAATCCATTCTGCTGCATAAAGAGAATTACAACCTTTCCGATTTCGCCATCATCTATAATACCCTCCATAAAGACCCCTGTAATTCTGAAAAGGAGGCTGTACTTCATATTTATCGTCAGTTGCGCAATGCCGAACCGCCGGATGAGGCTACTGCACGGGATGTGATCGATAAACTCTTCTTCTCGGATAAACGCTATGACCTGGGTGAAGTGGGCAGATACAGAATCAATAAAAAACTGAATCTGAATACCAACATCGATGTCAAGGTTCTGACCAAAGATGATATTATCAGTATTATTAAATACCTGATACAACTGATTAACTCCAAGGCAGACGTTGATGATATTGACCACCTTAGCAACCGGCGTGTCAGAACGGTTGGAGAACAACTTCACAATCAGTTTGGAGTAGGATTGGCACGGATGTCACGTACTATTCGGGAGCGAATGAATGTGCGTGACAATGAGGTGTTTACGCCTATTGATCTGATCAATTCAAAAACCCTTTCATCAGTCATTAACAGCTTCTTCGGAACCAATGCATTGTCACAGTTTATGGATCAGACCAACCCATTGGCTGAAATGACCCACAAACGAAGAATGTCTGCTCTGGGCCCGGGCGGATTATCAAGAGAAAGAGCCGGTTTTGAAGTAAGAGATGTACACTATACTCATTATGGCCGGCTCTGTCCGATTGAGACCCCTGAAGGTCCCAATATCGGATTAATATCCTCACTTTGTGTATTTGCAAAAATTAATTCTCTGGGTTTCATTGAAACACCATATCGTACTGTGAATGTGGGTAAAGTGAACCTTGAAGATGACGGAGTAGTTTATCTTACCGCTGAAGAGGAGGAAGATAAAATTATTGCCCAGGCCAATGCTCCTTTAAATGAGGACGGCTCCTTTGTAAATACCAGGATTAAAGCCAGATTCGAAGCTGATTATCCTTTATCAACTCCTGAAGAGGTGAACCTGATGGATGTGGCCCCGAACCAGATCGCTTCGATTGCTGCCTCCCTGATTCCCTTTCTGGAACATGACGATGCAAACCGGGCTTTAATGGGTTCTAACATGATGAGACAGGCGGTACCTCTGTTGCAACCTGAAACACCAATTGTAGGTACAGGTATTGAACGCAATGTCGTCAGAGATAGTAGAATACATTATACCGCTGAAGGAAATGGCGTAGTTACAGAGGTGGATGCCAATCATATTGTCATTAAATATGATCGTAGTGAACAGGAGGCTTTTGTAAGTTTCGACAGTGAGGTGAAAACTTATAAACTGCTGAAATTTCTGAAGACTAACCAGAATACTACTATAAACCTCAAACCCATTGTCCGTAAAGGTGATCATGTGACCAAAGGGCAAATTCTTACTGAAGGATACGCATCCAAGGATGGAGACCTGGCGCTGGGACGAAATCTAAAGGTGGCTTTTATGCCCTGGAAAGGATATAATTTTGAGGATGCTATCGTAATTTCTGAACGGGTGGTTCGCGAAGACCTGTTTACCAGTCTTCATGTGGATGAATATCTCCTGGAGGTCAGGGATACCAAAAGAGGGCTTGAAGAACTGACAGCAGATATTCCGAATATCAGTGAAGAGGCTACCCGGAACCTGGATGAGAACGGTATGATCCGGATTGGTGCAGAAGTGAATCCGGGTGATATACTGATAGGTAAGATTACCCCTAAAGGAGAATCTGATCCGTCACCTGAAGAAAAACTTCTTCGTGCTATCTTCGGGGATAAAGCAGGTGATGTAAAAGATGCTTCACTGAAAGCAGGTCCTTCACTTCATGGTGTCGTGGTGGATAAAAAACTCTTTTCAAAGAGTTTGAAAGACCGGAAAATGCGGGCGGCTGATAAAACCCTGATTGAAAAGTACGACAAAGAGTTTGAACAAAAACTGAACGAAGTAAAGACTATTCTGGTTGATAAATTATTTACCCTTATCAATGGTAAAGCTTCACAGGGTGTAAAGAATTACCTTAATGAGGATGTAGTACCCAAGGGTACAAAATTTACCTTGAAAATTCTTCAGGGTATTGACTATTTATCCGTTCATCCGCTTAAATGGACTACTGATAAACAGCGAAATGAGACTATACGGCAATTGTTGCAAAATTATTTGATCAAATACAAGGAGATCGAAGGAGATTACCGTAGAAAAAAATATAATGTTACTATTGGTGATGAACTGCCGATCGGTATTGTACAGCTGGCTAAAATCTATATCGCAAAAAAAAGAAAACTGACTGTTGGGGATAAAATGGCAGGTCGCCATGGAAATAAAGGGATTGTGGCCAAGATCGTTCGCCAGGAAGATATGCCGTTCCTCGAAGACGGTACACCGGTAGATATTGTTTTAAATCCACTGGGTGTTCCTTCCCGTATGAACCTGGGGCAGATTTATGAAACTGTATTGGGATGGGCCGGAGAGGTGCTCGGGTTGAAATTTGCAACACCGATCTTTGACGGTGCCACTCTTGAGGAGATTGATACGTATACCCAAAAAGCTGGATTGCCGCAATACGGTAAAATTTATCTTTATGACGGAGGAACCGGAGAACGTTTTGATAAACCCGCTACGGTGGGAGTCATTTATATGTTGAAACTGGGGCATATGGTTGAAGATAAAATGCATGCCCGTTCTATTGGCCCATACTCCCTGATCACACAGCAACCATTGGGAGGTAAAGCGCAGTTCGGAGGTCAGCGTTTTGGTGAAATGGAGGTTTGGGCGCTCGAAGCATTCGGTGCTGCCAATATCCTTCAGGAAATTCTAACCGTTAAATCGGATGACGTGATGGGAAGAGCTAAGGCTTATGAATCAATTGTGAAAGGTGAGCCTCTCCCGGCACCAGGAATCCCTGAATCTCTTAATGTGCTGGTGCATGAATTGAGAGGACTGGGATTGAGTATTAAAATGATTTAATCTTATTTTCAAATAAAGTATAAACACATGGCGTTCAGGAAAGAAACAAAGGTAAGAACAGTCTTTACCAAATTAGCCCTGGGGTTGTCATCTCCCGAAGAGATCCTTGAACGGTCCAGCGGAGAAGTATTGAAGCCTGAAACCATCAATTACCGCACATATAAACCTGAGCGGGATGGTCTCTTCTGTGAACGAATTTTCGGTCCGGTTAAGGATTACGAATGCCATTGCGGAAAATATAAGCGCATCCGTTATAAGGGAATTATCTGTGACCGCTGTGGGGTGGAGGTTACCGAAAAAAAGGTCCGTCGCGAACGAATGGGACACATTCAGTTGACTGTTCCGGTGGCCCATATCTGGTACTTCAAGTCTCTGCCTAATAAAATCGGATATCTTCTCGGACTCCCGACCAAAAAGCTTGACAGCATTATCTATTATGAGAAATATGTGGTAATCAATCCGGGAGTTAAAGAGGCAGACGGTATCCAATACCTTGATTTTCTTACCGAGGAGGAATATCTGGATATCATGGAGACCCTTCCGCGTGAGAATCAGATGATGGATGATAACGATCCTAAAAAGTTCATTGCGGGAATGGGTGCCGAAGCACTGCATAAATTGCTCGAACGAATTGATCTGGATGAGCTCTCATATGATTTACGCCATAAAGCAGATAATGAAACTTCACAACAGCGTAAAAATGAGGCGCTGAAGAGATTGCAAGTGGTAGAATCTTTCAGAGCTTCCAAAGGGATTAACCGGCCTGAATGGATGATTGTGAAAGTTGTACCGGTTATTCCGCCTGAACTCCGCCCACTGGTACCACTGGATGGTGGACGTTTTGCCACTTCTGATTTGAATGACCTGTACCGCAGGGTAATCATCCGAAACAACCGGCTTAAAAGACTGATTGAAATCAAAGCACCTGAAGTAATTCTTCGTAATGAGAAAAGAATGCTCCAGGAAGCAGTGGATTCACTTTTCGACAACAGCCGCAAATCGAATGCAGTTAAAACGGATGCGAACAGACCTCTTAAATCTTTGAGTGATAGTCTGAAAGGAAAGCAAGGCCGGTTCAGGCAGAACTTGCTGGGAAAACGGGTTGACTACTCGGCCCGTTCCGTGATCGTTGTTGGCCCTGAGCTCCACCTTCATGAGTGCGGGCTTCCTAAAGATATGGCTGCAGAATTATACAAACCATTCATTATACGCAAACTGATCGAACGCGGAATTGTAAAAACGGTTAAATCTGCAAAAAAAATCGTCGATCGCCGGGACCCGGTTGTTTGGGATATTTTGGAGAATGTGCTTAAAGGACATCCTGTGTTGCTTAACCGGGCTCCTACATTGCACCGGTTAGGAATTCAGGCTTTCCAGCCAAAGATGATCGAGGGGAAAGCCATCCAGTTACACCCCCTGGCATGTACTGCTTTTAATGCCGACTTTGACGGCGACCAGATGGCTGTTCACCTGCCCCTGGGAAATGCAGCAATACTCGAAGCACAAATGCTGATGCTGGCTTCTCATAATATCCTGAATCCGGCAAATGGTGCACCGATTACTGTCCCGTCCCAGGATATGGTATTGGGATTGTACTATATTACCAAAGCTAAAAAGAGTACTCCTGAAGAACCCGTCAGGGGAGAAGGACTGGTATTTTACGGTCCTGAAGAGGTGATCATTGCCTATAATGAAGGCAGGGTTGACCTTCATGCCATGGTGAAAGTAAAGGTTGAGGATATGGAAAATGGCAAGTTGGTGAAAAAAATCATTGATACCACAGTAGGGCGGACACTCTTTAATGAACTGGTACCCATTGAAGTGGGATACATCAATGAAGTGTTGACCAAAAGATCGTTGCGGGAGATTATTGGTAATGTTCTGAAGACTTGTTCTACTTCAAAAACAGCCAAATTCCTGGATGATATCAAAGAAATGGGTTTTAAGATGGCTTTCAAGGGAGGCCTCTCATTTAACCTGGATGAAGTGATGATCCCCGAAGATAAAGATGATATGATCAAGGAGGGGTATGACCAGGTGGATGAAGTGATGAATAATTATAATATGGGTGTAATTACTAATAATGAGCGCTATAACCAAATTATTGATATCTGGACACATACTAATGCCAAATTAACCCAAACCGTACTGAACCGGATCAGTGAGGATAAACAGGGATTTAACTCAATTTATATGATGCTTGATTCAGGCGCCCGGGGATCTAAAGAGCAGATCCGTCAGTTGTGTGGGATGCGTGGATTAATGGCCAAACCTCAAAAATCCGGTGCTTCGGGATCGGAGATTATCGAGAACCCTATCCTGGCCAATTTCAAAGAGGGACTATCCGTATTGGAATATTTTATTTCTACACACGGGGCCCGAAAAGGTTTAGCTGATACTGCCCTGAAAACGGCGGATGCCGGATATCTTACCCGGCGGTTGGTAGATGTATCACAGGATGTAGTGGTAAAAGAAAACGATTGCGGAACCCTTAGAGGCTTAATTGCCAGTGCAATTAAGAAAAATGAAGAGGTGGTTGAAAGTCTTTATGACCGGATACTGGGACGGGTTACTTTGCATGATATTTACCATCCTACCACCGGGGATCTGATCATTAAATCGGGAGAAGAGATTACTGAAGAGATTGCATTGCAGATTGAGGAATCACCGATTGAGCAGGTTGAGATACGCTCCGTATTGACTTGTGAATCCAAAAATGGAGTATGTGCAAAATGCTATGGTAGAAGCCTGGCTACCGGTCGATTGGCGCAGATTGGAGATGCGGTAGGTGTAATTGCTGCTCAATCAATCGGAGAACCTGGTACACAGTTGACATTGAGAACCTTCCATGTAGGGGGTACCGCTTCCAACATTGCAACTGAATCCAGCCTGTTTGCCCGTTTTGATGGTGTCCTGGATTTTGACGAATTAAGAACGGTGCCTTATAAAGATGATTCCGGATCATATCAGGTAGTAATTGGCAGGATGGCCGAAATGAGAATTTTGGATAAAAATACCGGAATTACCCTGACCACCCAGAGCATCCCTTACGGTGCCAAATTGTATATGAAAGACCAGGTTGAGGTGCATAGCGGTGACCTGATCTGTGAGTGGGATCCATTTAATGCGGTGATCATTTCGGAAGCTTCCGGAATTGTGAGTTTTGAGAGTGTGATCGAAGGGATAACCTATCGTGAAGAATCTGACGAACAGACCGGGTTCAGAGAGAAAGTGATTACTGAAACACGGGATAAAACCAAGAACCCTGAAATCCTGATCCTCGATAAAAATAATAAACCGCTGAAAATTTATAACCTCCCGGTTGGATCTCATATTTCGGTGGAGGCTGGTCAGAAAGTCAAAGCCGGTCAGATCCTGGTGAAAATACCGAGATCAGTAAGTAAAGGAGGAGATATTACCGGTGGTCTGCCCCGGGTAACCGAACTCTTTGAAGCACGTAACCCTTCAAATCCTGCGGTTGTTTCAGAGATTGACGGTGAAGTTTCTTTTGGTAAAGTCAAACGGGGAAACCGTGAAATCATTATCACCTCTAAAACAGGTGAAGTGAAAAAATACCTGGTCTCCCTGTCAAAACAAATTCTGGTTCAGCCTAATGACTATGTCAGGGCTGGTACTCCTTTATCCGATGGCTCAATCACCCCATCAGACATCCTTTCTATTAAAGGCCCGACAGCTGTTCAGGAATATATCGTGAATGAAGTTCAGGAAGTGTACCGGCTCCAGGGGGTGAAAATTAATGATAAGCATTTTGAAGTAATCGTCCGTCAAATGATGCGTAAAGTGGTTATTGAAGACCCGGGTGATACAAAATTTCTGGAGAAACAAATTGTGGACAAGCTGAACGTGATGGCCGAAAACGATTGGATATACGGGAAAAAAGTCGTTGTGGATGCCGGAGACTCACAAAACTTAAGACCCGGTCAGATTATTTCTGCCCGTAAACTCAGGGATGATAATTCCCTGCTGAAACGGAAAGACCTGAAGACAGTTGAAGCCCGGGATGCCGTACCGGCTACCAGTAACCAGATCTTACAGGGAATTACCCGTGCTGCGCTCCAAACCACCAGCTGGCTCTCAGCCGCTTCATTCCAGGAAACAACAAAAGTGCTTAATGAAGCAGCTATTTTGGGGAAAGTGGATGAATTATTAGGACTCAAAGAGAATGTCATTGTGGGTCACCTGATTCCGGCCGGAACAGGGAACCGGACATTTGACAAGATTGTGGTTGGCTCGATGGATGAATATAATGCCCTTATGCAGGCAAATGCATCATTAGAAACCGATAACGAAATGTTACAAAACAATGACAGAGAACAACAGCAAGAAACCCAATCCCAATCAGATAAATATTGAATTATCTGAGGATGTCGCCCAGGGAATTTATTCTAACCTGGCGATCATTACACACTCCAGTTCTGAATTTGTCATCGATTTTATCCGGATCATGCCCGGAATACCCAAAGCGAAAGTAAAAAGCAGGGTTATTCTGACTCCTGAACATGCCAAAAGACTGCTGATGGCTCTTCAGGATAATATTAAAAAATATGAATCGATGCACGGAGTGATTAAAAAGGTCGAAAGCCCTGGCGGGCCGGTGCTTCCGATGACATTTGGGGGGCCTACCCCCGAGGCATAATAAAAAAAACCCGCTTTTTAGCGGGTTTTTTTATTAGTTGCCTGGTCAATTTTGTAATTTTCGTTTTCAATTCGAAAGACTATGGTACCTGTATTGCTTCTACTCAGTGTTTTTTTTGGTTATCTGATAATGTATCGTTTTTACGGGAGATACCTGTCACGCAGGATTTTCGGCGTGTCTCCCGAAAGAGTCACTCCATCGGTAGCCTTGGAGGATGGAGTTGATTATGTGCCGACGCGTAAACAGGTAATCTTTGGCCACCACTTTGCATCAATAGCCGGTACCGGTCCGATTGTCGGTCCGGCTATCGCGATTATCTGGGGATGGGTACCGGCCCTTGTCTGGATATTCGTCGGTAGTGTATTCATGGGCGCCGTGCATGATTTTGGCTCGCTGATTATCTCTTTACGTAATCAAGGCAAATCGATATCCGACTATACCTCCAAATATGTAAATGCACGTACCCGTTGGCTTTTTTTTCTGATTGTTTTTTTAGAGCTCTGGATTGTAATTTCGGTATTCGGAGTAGTGATAGCTTCTATCTTTAAAATTTTTTCAACATCGGTCTGGCCGTTCTGGTTGCAAATTCCTATCGCTGTTTTTTTGGGTTGGGTGCTTTATAAAAAGGGCGGAAATCTCTTTATTTCTACCCTGGGTGCTGTGGCTGTTATGTATCTTACTATATGGGCGGGAAGTTTTTTTCCGGTTGAACTGCCTGTGGTTCTGGGGATTCCTCCTACCGGAACATGGACCATCATACTGTTACTCTATGCATTTATTGCTTCTGTATTACCGGTGACCTGGCTTTTGCAACCAAGGGATTTTATCAATGCCTATCAATTGGTTTTGGCGATGTCATTTATGGCAATTGGTGTTCTGGTTACCGGTTTGTCCGGTCGACTACATATGGTGGCTCCGGCAATGCAGCTGCATCCTGAGGGGGCACCTCCTTTAATTCCTTTCCTGTTCATCACGATTGCCTGCGGGGCTATTTCTGGTTTTCATTCACTGGTTTCATCCGGTACAACCTCCAAACAGATCCGTAATGAGAAAGATGCTCTGT
>Ga0190359_1000488_pt1 | contig 26625 bp, 19 predicted proteins | sample 48721823_MG_FD_161269 | JGI IMG/M metagenome (GOLD analysis project Ga0190359, IMG submission 161269) | Hydrothermal vent microbial mat bacterial communities from Southern Trench, Guaymas Basin, Mexico - 4872-18-2-3_MG | ecosystem: Environmental > Aquatic > Marine > Hydrothermal vents >... | reverse complement strand
AACTTTCCCGGGCCGGCCCGGGAGTCCGTCTCCATCTCCAGCCGTCGCGCCTGCTGGCGCAGGAAATCCACGTCTTCCAGCCGGGCCACGTCCACGCCCAGGGCCTCGGCCACCGCCTGGCGCAGCTCCACCCGGGCAAAGGGCGGACTGAGATCGATACGCTGGCCCTGGTACTCGATCACCGTGCCGCCGGTCAGCTGCCGGGCCAACTCGGCGAACAGCTCCTCGCTCAGCTTCATGAAATCGCCGAAGGTGGCGTAGGCCTGGTAGAACTCCAGCATGGTGAACTCGGGATTGTGCTGGGTGGAAATCCCCTCGTTGCGGAAGCAGCGGTTCAGCTCGTAGACCCTTTCCAACCCGCCTACCAGCAGGCGCTTCAGGTACAGCTCGGGAGCCACCCGCAGGTACAGGTCCAGGTCCAGGGCATTGTGGTGGGTGACGAAGGGACGGGCCGCGGCCCCGCCCGCCAGGGAGTGCATCATCGGTGTTTCCACCTCGATGAAGTCCCGGCTGTCGAAGAAGCGCCGCAGGGACGATACCAGCCGCGCTCGCATCCGGAAGATGTCGGCCACCTGGCTGTTGACCATCAGGTCCAGGTAACGGCGCCGGTAGCGGATCTCGGTGTCACGCAAGCCGTGCCACTTCTCCGGCAGTGGGCGCAGGCTCTTTACCAGCAGCCGCAGCTCGTCGGCAGCCAGGGTCAGCTCCCCGGTGCGGGTACGCATGAGCCGGCCGGCCACCCCGACGATATCACCCACCTCGAGAAGTTTCTTGACCACCGCGAAGCCCTCTTCGCCCAGGCGATCCTTCTGCAGGTAGGCCTGGATGCGCCCGCTGCGGTCCTGGAGCTTCACGAAGGCCGCCTTGCCGAAGGAACGCAGGGCCATGATGCGCCCGGCCACGCGGTATATCGTGTCGATCTTTTCCAACTCGGCGGCCTCGTGCCCTTCATGTTCCGCGAGCAGCCGGGCGGCGGTGTGATCGGGGAAAAAATCGTTGGGATAGGCAGGAAGCTGCATCTTGCGCATCAGCTCGAGCTTGCGACGCCTTCCGGCCAGGTGTTCTTCCATTTGCGTAAGTCCTTGTATTATAAAGCAAAACACCCCCAGAGGGGTCGCCGTACCATAGCCCATTTGCCCTGGGGGGTCAAGCAAAAACCCCGCGCTACCGCTGCAGGATCAAAGACCTTTTTACATCAACAGGCAAGGTGCCGGCAACATTCCCCGGTCCGGTCCCCCCCCGCCTTCGTCGCCAGGTCTTCAGTCGCCGGACCCGTTCGTTGCGTAGAGCCCGTGGAGGGAAATGTACTCGGCCACCGCGGTCGGCACCAGCCCGTCTATGGACTGCCCCGCGGCCAGACGCCGGCGCAGCTGCGTGGAAGAAACCTCCGGCAGGCGCAATCCGGCAACCCGCCAGGGCCCCCTTTCGTAACTGTAGCCCGTCCGGGGCAGTACCAGCAACTGGTGGCGAGCGACGATGCGCTGGAAGTCCTTCCACTGGTCCAGTTCCCCGATTAGGTCCGAGCCCACCACCAGGGTGATGTCATCCTGCGGGTGGCGCCCGGCCAGCAGGTCCAGGGTGGCGGCGGTGCGATTCACTCCCTCGTCGAGCAACTCCCTTTCGATTTGCTCCACCACCACACGCTCGCCGAAGGGGCGAGCCATCCGGCGGCACATCTGCACCCGGTGAGAGAACTCCGCCAACTGCTTGCTGAACGCGTGCCGGTAACAGGGCACCAGCCACACCTGCTCGAACCCCTCCATCTCCAGCAACAGCAAGCAGGCCAGCTGATGGCCGGCGTGGGGGGGATTGAAAGAGCCGCCCAGGAAAGCCACTCTCATGCCGCCTCCGGGTAGAGCAACCAGGCCAGCCGCCGCTGCCGGTAACGTTCCAGCTCCCCCGTCCAGTCTTCCTGTAGTTGCAGGGGATCCCGCCCGTCATCGATGGCCTGGCGCAGTTGCGGCCAGCCGGTGAGCAGGTCCAGGGCCGGTCGATCGCTGACGAACTCGTAGGGTTCCTCCCGCCAGGCGAACCGCCGCGGCTCGAGCTGCCTGGCCGCCCACAGGAAGGCCAGGCCGCAGGCGAAGGGCCGGAAGGCCTCCCGGTCGACGACGTGAATTTGCACCCCGCCGCAGGTGGAACCGGCATGCTTGTGAAACGCCGGTTGGAAGACCAGCGGCCGCCAGCTAACTCCCGGCACCCGCCCGGCCAGCAAGCCGGCCAGGCGCTGGCCGTCGAGCCAGGGAGCTCCCAGGATCTCGAAGGGACGGGTGGTGCCGCGTCCCTCGGAGAGGTTGGTGGCCTCCACCAGGCAGGCGCCCGGATAGACGATGGCGGTATCGACAGTGGGCATGTTGGGCGAGGGCAGCACCCAGGGCAGGCCGGTCTGGTGGAACCACATGTCCCGTCGCCAACCCTGCATGGGAATCACTTCCACGGAGACGTCGATCCCCTCGTCGAGGACGGCTCGAGCCAACTCTCCGAGGGTCAGGCCGTGACGCACCGGCACCGCCCAGGCCCCCACGAAGGAACGCAGCTCGTCGGGCAGCAGTGGTCCCTCGACGAGCGCGCCCCCCAGCGGGTTGGGCCGATCCAGTACCACCACCTCGACGGCGCTGCCGGCACAGGCCTCCAGGCAATAGCGCATGGTGGCCGCATAAGTGTAGTAGCGCGATCCGACATCCTGCAGATCGACCAGCAGGGTGTCAACCTCGGCGAATGCCCCCGGAGGCGGACGCAACTGCTGCGGCTGCGCTCCATACAGACTGAGCACCGGCACCGACCCCCACCGGCCGGAGGCCACCGGGCGCATGTCCTGGGCCGCACCTGCCAGCCCGTGTTCCGGGCCCAGCAACAAGCGCACGTCGATGGCGGCCTGGCGGAGCAATTCCAGCAGGTGCCGCAGGCGGGCATCGACCGAGGCGGCGTGGCACAGCACCGCCACCCGGCGACCCGCCAGGCGGCGGAAACCATCGGCCGCCAGCACGTCGAGTCCGCTCGCCACCACCATGCCGGACTCCGGCTGCCGGCTCAATCGCCAGGCTTGAGAGTGAGGGCGAAATCGTAGGTGGCGCCGAATCCTCCGGGAAACCTGGCCCGGCGCAGATTCCAGATGGCACAGGTGTCCACCACGTTGTCGCTGACGGTGTCGCGGGCCAGCGATACCTGGCGCACCCGGCCATCGTCGCCGACGGTGACCTTGATGAGCAGCTCGCCCTTGAGACCGGGCTTTTCCTTCAGGCGCAGCTTGTAGACCTTGGCGATCTGGGAGCGCACCCGCGAAAACACCTGCTGGGGGCTGCGCCCGCTTACCGGTTCTACAAGAATGTGGAACCTGGTAAACAGACGGGAACGGATTCCCCCGGCCACCGGGTTGTCAGGTTGGGCCGCCAACACTTGCTCGGCCAGCTCGATGGCCGAGGAGTACTCCCCACCCTTTTCGAAGATGACCGCCAGCCCCTGCAGGGCCTGCAGGTTCTTGGGCTCCTGCTTGCGGATCTGTTGAAACACGGGCAAGGCCTTTTCGATGGCCCCCGTGGCCAGGTACACCGGCGCCAGGAACTTGCAGGCTTCCAGGTCACTGGAATCTATGTCGAGTACCTTCTCCCAGGCCTGCTGCAGCTTCGGCTCCTGGCCCAGCCTGGCAGCCAGGGAGGCCTGTTCCTTCCAGCAGTCCTTGTCGTCTCCCCGGCAGGAGCAAGCCCGCTGGTAGGCATCCAGCGCCTCGTCGCCGCGCTCGGCCAGACCGGCCAGCAACTGGGCCCGCTTGTGCAACACCGGACAGGCCCGGGGTTGTTGCTCGGCGGCGCGTCCCAGCAAGTCCACCGCCTCCGGCACCTGGCCCTTCGCGGCCAGCAGCAACCCCAACTCACGCAAGGCGGCGAAGTTGTCGGCTTCGCTGTCCAGCACCCGCCGGTAGGACTCCTCGGCCAGCCGTGCCTGACCGGCCAGTTGCCGTGCCCGGGCCAGGTATAGGTGGTAGAGGCTGCGCCCGGGCTCCAGCTGCACCGCCCGCTCGAGCAGTTCCACCGCCCGCCCGGCTTCCTTCTTGTGCAGGTACATGCGCCCGAACAAGGCGTGCCCCACCGCCAACCGGGGAGCCAGCTCCAGGGCGCGGGAGAAGTTGCGCTCGGCCTGGTCGAACACGCCCCAGCCATCGAGGATCACCCCCATGCCCAGGTAGGCCCAGTAGAACCTGGAATTGAGCTTGGTGATCTTGGTCAGCTCCGCCCAGGCCTGGTTGCGATCACCCAGGGTGTAGGCCCACAGGAATCGCTTGAAGGGATGCTTCGGGTCCACCTGCACCTGCCGTTCGTACTGCTTGTGCAGTTGTTGCAGGTGCTCCGGCTCGGCCAGGGCCTGCTCTATGGCAAAGACCGTGTCGGTCATGGCCGCGGCCGTGAAGTTGCTGGCACCACCCGTGCCGGTCTTGCGACCAACCGAGCCACCGGCGGCGCAGGCCGCCACCAGGGCCACTGCCAGCAGCAGGAGACATCCCAACTGGCCGCTTCTCTCTCGTTTCCTGATCAGCGCTATCGTCATCTCTCCTCCCGGTGACCGGCTGGGCATCACTTGCGCAAGATGGCGAAGATCTTGTTGAGCTGCCGGTTGGCCCGCGCATAGCGCCCGTCGGAATAAAACCTGGTGGCCTGCCGGAACAGGGAACTGACTTTCTTTCCGGCGGCGGCCGACAACCTGGCCTGGGCACGCAACTGTGACAGCCGTTGCAGCTTGCGCTCTATGAACCCGGCATCCACAGCCGTCGCCTGCACCAGGGCATCCAACCGCTCGGCCAGGGCCTGGGCCTGGGTGTAGTTGCCACCCTTCAGGGCCTTCTCCAGATCTTTCAGCAGGCCCGAATCCTCCAGCGGCAGGTCGGCAGCCAGGATGCCCCTTTTCTTCATCTTGGTCAGTGCCTTCTGGTACACCCGCTGCGCCGACTTGCGCGATACCGGCCGGTCGCGGACACGTGACGCCACCGCCGGCATGGCGGCCAGGCGGCTTTTCAGCTTCAGGAAATCGGCTTCCCGCCGGGCCAGGTCGGCCTCGCGGCGAGCCAGTTCTTTTTCCCGCCGAGCCAGATCGGCCTCGCGACTGGCCAGCGACTTCTCCCGCTGGGCCAGCGTCCCTGCATTCCCGGCGCTGGCCGGCAGGGCGCCTCCTTGCCGGGCCAGTTTGCCCAACAAGTTGTCCACCTGGCTGGTAAGTTTCTGCCGCTGCTGTTCCAGCTCGCGCTCCCGCTGCAGCATCTTGCGCTCGCGTTCGAAGATCTCCCTTTCTTTCTGGCTCAACAGTCGTTGTTGCTCGTGCCCCCCGCCCCCGGACAGGCGCTTGCTGAGCAGTGCCTCCCGTTCCCGGCGCAGGCGTTCCCGCTCCTGCTGCAGTTCGTTGAAGCGTTGCTTGAGTTCCTGCTCCTGGCGGGCCAGCTTGCTGCGGTCGGCCTCTACCACGATGGTCAGCTCCTCCTGCTTGTCCGGCTTATCCCGGGAACAGGCCGGCAGCGCGGTTGCCGACACCACCAGGGCCAGTATCATCCTCTGCTTACGAAGCATCTCGCTCTCCCCGCAACACCGCTCCGGCGGCTTGCACGTTCATGCGCACCACCTCGTACAGCGCAATGGGCTCCAGAATACCCTTCATGCGCATGGGTTCCTTGACCTGTACTTCCACCCACTGGGCCACTTTGCGATAAGTGGTCTCGCTGATCAAGACCTGTCCTTCCCTGGTAGCGGCCTCGATGCGCTGGGCCAGGTTGACGTCACGGCCCACCACGGTGTACTCCATGCGCCGGGCCGAGCCGATGTTGCCGGCAATGGCCTCGCCGCTGTGCACTCCGATACCGAAGTTGGCCACCGGCTTGCCGTCCTGCATACGTTGCCAGTTCATCTCCCCGATCTGGCGCTGTATCTCCACCGCCGTGGCCACACCCCGTAACTCGGCGTGGTCGATGGGCTGCGGGGCCCCGTAAATGGCCATGATGGAGTCACCAATGAACTTGTTGATGGTTCCCTCGTAGCGGAAAATGACATCGATGACGATTTCGAAGTAGTCGTTGAGCAAGCGTACCACCTGGCTGGGACGCAACAGTTCACTGAGCGCCGTGAAGCCACGGATATCCAGGAACATCACCGTTACCCGCTTCAACTCGCCGGTGAGCCCCAGGTCGGTTTCTTCCTTGAGGATGCGTTCCGCCACCTGGTCGGATACGTAACGGGCGAAGGTATCGCGAATGCGCTCGCGTTCCCGCAGGCCCCGGGTCATGATGTTGAAGGAGCGAGCCAGGACACCGATCTCGTCGCGGCTGGACAGGGTGAGGGTCTTGTCGAGATTGCCGCGACTGACCGCTTCCATGGCCCGGGCAATGATGCGGATGGGGCGCGAGAAATGGCGGGCGAGCAGCAGCGAGCCTACCATGCCCAGCAGGATGGCCAGGGCCGTGACCACCAGGTTGATGCGCAGGGAGTGGGCCAGCAGGCGTTCGCTGGCCACGGTGGAAAACCCCAGCACCGCCCAGCCCAAGACCTTTCCCTCCTGGCCCTTGAGTTCCACCCGGAACGAACGTACCGACTCCTCCGCCCAGTGCCATTCCGCCAGGCGTTTCAACCTCTCCAACGGCTGGCGGCGTTCCAGGCTGGCAGCCAGCTGCGGAGCGGCCTGGACCAGCAGCGGCATGTTGATGCTGCCATCTTCCACCCGCTCCTCGCCGTCGAGGAAAACCGCAAAGCACAGGTTGGTGCCGAACTTTACCCCCAGATCGACGAACATCTTCACCAGCATGGGATCGTACTGGCGCCCGCCGTAGCCCTGGCCGCGCATGCTGGCCACCATGGTGGCCAGGGAACGAAACCGCTGCTGGGCCACGCGGCGGTTTTCCAGCACCGAACGTACTACCAGGAAGTAGGCCATCGATGCTCCCACCAGCAGGATGAGCACGGCGGTGAACAAGGATAGCTTCACCCCCAGGGTGAAGCGGCTGGGCGCTGGCGAGGCTTCGCTCATGATCCGCTCATTATAGCCTAGTAACGCCGGTAACGCATCATCTGGCGCTCGAAAGTCTCGTCGTTCAACACGCGAGCATCTACAACCTTGCGGGTAGGTGAGAACTGCGGGCGCAGCTTGGGCATGACGAAGGCGGTCAGGCGTTTCAACCCGGCCTGGCGCAGGAGCTTTTCCAGGTTATCGAGAGCCTTCCAGCGAGCCGGGGAGCTGTAGCGGGAAACCAGCGTGGCCGCCGCCCGCCGATCGGCCCGGTAGAGAATCCCCTGCAGGCGCCGCAGCAGGGCCTCGAGCCGCTGCTGGTAGCGCCGGGCGTCTTTCACCCGCAACAACCAGCGTTCACCCTGCTGCTCCAACACCACCCCCGCTTCTTCGACCAGGTAGCGAGCCAGCAGGCGCCGGGCCAGCCAGGACGGCTGCCGCAGCACTTCGTCCCGCACCAGGGCCTGTTCGCCCACCAACCAGGCCAGCAGCAGCCGGGTGGCGACCTCGCCATGGCCGGGTGCCGGCAGGCCGTGTTCCCGGGCCAGGTCCCGGCCCAGCCACCACAGGGCCGCCGCCTCGTTACGCAGCCGTTGCAGCGGCGTCGCCAGCGAGGCCAGGCGTCGCCGTAGCCGCCGGTTCTCCCGTCCCACCCGGGGGGCAATCACGTCGCGCAGCACCGCGTGCAGGAAGGCGGTGTCGACCAGGCACTCGGACCAGTCCGTGCCCTCCAGCAGCTGCTCGGCCAGCGGTCGCAGGTACCCCTGGGCCCAGGAGCGAACCACGTTTCCGAAAACCACCACCTTCCCGCCACCGGCCATCTCCGGCGGGCAGAGCAAGGCGCTCCTGGCCACTGCCGGTCCACGCCGGCCGACGCTGACCAGCAGGTCGGCGGAGCGCGCCGTCGGATCCGCCACCCCCTCCCGCCTCCACTCCGGCCGCCAGGGCAACGCCGCCACCAGCTTGCCGGCATCCCGTTCCAGCGCGGTCACCCGGGCGCTGTCGGCGGGATTGCCGATGGCCACGAAACCGGCGAACAGGCCCTTGACCCGACGGGGATCGATTTCCCGATCGCTGAAGCCCAGGGAAAACAGCACTTCTTCGCGGTGTTCACCAAGAATACGGCAGGCCCGGGCATAGGCCGAGTCGTCTCCCGAGCGGAACGCCTCCACCAGTGCGGTTATGGCCATCCGCTCCCGTCGCCGGGCCACCACCATGGCCTCCTGCAGCCGGCGCACCACCCGGCGCAGCTGCCGGAAGTAACGGCCCCGGGGAATCTTGCGTATACGATCGCCGGCCCGGTACACCTGCTCGATGAGCCGGCCATCTACCCTCACCAGGCGGGAGTTGCGCTGGTAGTGTTCCTGTACCTTCTTCAACTCCGACATCTTCACACCCGAGTACAGGTTGAGATGGGAGTCACCCACCAGGTCCTGACCCAGTGCCGGCCGGGCCCCGGCCAGTACTCCTTCCGTCCGGGGATCGAAGATGGTACCGCGCAGCAGCGACAGCGTCTCCTCCAGCGACTCCTCGTCGCCGTTGCCAATCTCCGCTCCCAGGGCACTGGCCGCCAGGGCTGCCGCCTGCAGCTGTTGATAGTCGATGGGCAGCCTGATCTTCACCCCGCTGATGAGATCGTACAGTCCGTTGTTGAGCCACAACAGTTGCAGGCTCTGCTCCACTGCCCCGTCCAGCTCGGGGCTGAGGTCGGAGTTGTTCAGCTGGATCTGCTCGAACAGGCGGCGTACCCGCAGCCCGTGCCGGTGCAGTTGGTCGTATACGATGTCCCGGCCCGCCAGCACCGCCCGGGCCAGGTGATAGACCAGGGCCCGGTCGCGTCGTGGCAAGTCGCCGAAGCGGTCGGCAAACAGGCGCAGCAGGTTGACGTCGCCCACGGTGCCGGCCCGGTACTGGCCGGGACGCCGGGCCGGGGGCAGCGCCGCGGCTACATCGGCCGGAGGCTTTCGGGTTGCGGAAGTGCCGGCGGAAACCTCGTCGGGCGCGGTAATCTTCTCATTGGCGGGCACCGCTCGGGACACCCGGGCATCGGCCCCTGCCGGCGGTGTCGCCGGTGTGCCCGACTGCCGGCAGCCGGCTCCCCACAGTGCCAGCAGCAACCCCACCCCGGGCCAGGTGCGATGAAGAAAATGCCTCAACGACCAGTACCTCCACTCCTACCCACTGAGCCCGAACTGTACTGCCTGACGCCGACCCAATCAATCCCCAACATGCAGAAAAGTTGACTACATAGTCCTACATGTAGGATACTGACCTACAGGAGGTCGCCATGGGTGAAAAAGCCAGACCAAGTCTCCCGACCGGCAGGTTCCCTCGCTTGCTGATCCTGCGCTTGATAGCACTCATGGCCGGCGGTCTTGCGTTTATTCCCGCCCGGGCAGAAGCCCGGCCGCCGGTGATCACGACCGACGACCTGGAAATCGCTCTCGAACGCTTGCCCCGGGTACACCAGCTCGATGCGCTCGACCTGCTGCGGCTGGAACTGGCCAACCTGCCGGCCGGCGCCCGGCCACAACGGCGGCGCGGCCTGCGCCAGGCCATAGCGCTCATCCGCATCCTGCGCCGCAACCGCTTGACCAGCGAACCCGGCAGCGCTCACCCGCCAGTCCTGCTGGTGGCCGAGGTCACTGGCAGCACAACAGGGAGTGACTATCGTCAAGGTAGGTAACCGGGTGGTCTTCCGGATCTCTCCAGTCTATCAAGGCCACGTTCCAGGTATCGCACTCACCGCTCATGGTGTTGGTCCATTCGTGGCTGGGAACCAGGTCTCCCTTGAAGAAGATGCGTACCGTGGCCCGGGTGTCGCCGGCCGGTTCGAAGGTATTGACCAGCACCCGGTAGATGCCGACCTCGGGCCGGTTGAGATTGATGTTCTCGGCCCGACAACTGTGGGTGCAGTCGATGGCCAGGAGGGGATCGTCCGACTCCTCGCCGGCCACTCCCCAGTCGGGATTGCGGCTGTCCCAGTAGCAGTCACGCGATGAACACCGGCGCCAGTAACAGCCCTCCGGCTCCGGACCGGCACCGTCGGGATCGTAACACTCCTGTCCGTCCTGGCAGCCGGCCAGCAGCGGATCGCAGTTGGGAGTGCGGCAGATACTGCTCGAGCCACTGTCGACACAAGCGAAGCGGTCCCAGTCGGGGTCCTGCTGGTTGGGGTTGAAGCGACATTCGCGGGTGGGCAGGCAGTAGTCGCCACCCGGCGCCAGCAGGTGTAGATCCAGGTCGGGGCCGATGTTGTCCCAGATCAACTCGATGCGAATGTCCTCGCGGGGATAGGCGGTAACATGGATACAGGGACAGGAGAAATCGTCGTCTCCCTGGACGGCGGCTTCCGTGCACTGGCAGGCGGCTGCGGCATCGTAGCTGCTGCGATTGCCCTGGGGGTCAGCGGCACTCACACACAGGGTGTACTCGCCGTACATGTCGGGGCGGAAGGTGGCTGCCGGTTGGTCGGGTACCGGCGCCGGCCGGCGCTGGCTGCCCACCGGGCTCTGCTCCAGGGTCCAGGTGAGATTGCTGGGCTGGATGAAATCACCCTCGGGATCGATTACCGTGGCCTCGAAACGGGCCGTGTCCGAGGTGGCCACGTCGCAAGGATCGGCCAGCGGCGTGCCGTCGAGCTTGGTGGTCTCCGTCAGCCGCAGGGTGACCAGGGGAGGCAAGTTGTCGCGCACGTACCCGGCCAGGGGAACTTCCACCGGGTTTTCGTCGGGATCGTTGGAAGCAATCAGCAGCGTATCCTCGTCCGGCAGGGGTTGGTGTGTCTGCGGGTCGAGCCTGACGCTGTCGGGAGCGTAAATGACCTGCACCGCCTGTGACTGGCCGGTGGCCACCCGCATGTCGGTCATGATCCACAGAAACGGCGAGTCGGCGGCGCCCGAGGCCAGCGACAGATCCTCTTCGCCGACCAGCAGGTCGGACTGGCCGCTGTTGCCGATGGTGAGGGTCAGGGCCGACGACGAGTTCAACCCCACCCCGCCGAAATCCAGCATGGCCGGTGCCACCTCGATATCGGGCACCGCGCACGAGGCCCGCAGGGGCACGCTGACGGTACCCTCGTCCTCGTCGTTGCACTCCAGCACCAGCTCTCCCTGGTAATCACCCAGTTGCCCGGCGGAAAACAGCAGTACCAGATCGGCCGAGGACGGCTCCAGGCCGCCGGGAGGAGCCAGGCCCAGGGGGAAATCTCCTGCCTGCAGCGGCTGCCCGGCCCAGCTGTCCAAGGAGAAAACGGCATCACCGTCGATGGTGATGCCGTCGATTTGCAGGGAAGCCGTACCCAGGTTGCTGACCGTTACCACCTGGCGGTCCTGCTCGCCAACGTTGAGGGTCTTGAAAAAGACTTCCGCGGGAGCGACGGAGATCTCCGCTTTCCCCTGGTTCAGGCGACTGTCCTCGCAGGCCGTCGCCGCACCCAGCAACAACAACAGGGGAAGTGTAAAGTCCAGATGTCTTGCGTTCATGCCCATGCCTCTCTGCCTTCTTACATAAACTACCAGAAGTGACCCCGGGCGGCAACGATGCAACGACATGTCGATGCCAATCTCACCTTTGACAACGAGTATTCTCCTGTCGTATATATAATGACAAAGACGTACATGGCATCGGCTGAACGGATGCTGGCGTTTTCACGAATTCAACCGACGCAAGGAGCGTGGACCGTGCAGGCAAACAGCAAGAAGGCGGACGACAGGCAACCGGACAAGCGCAAGCAGAGTCTCTACTTCCCCGAGGAGATGCTTTCGGAGATAAAACGCGAGGCGTTGAGGCAGGATCGCTCGCTGTCCTGGATCGTACAGCAGGCCTGGCGCATCGCCCGCGACGAGATCAAGAAGTTCCCCTCGATCAACCTGGACACCGACGTCGTGGAAGACTGACTTACCCGCCACCCCGGAACAATCGTCCTAGTCACCACAGGTAACACCACACTGCTGGTAAACCAGTCTTCCCTCCACCGCCGGGTAGTCGCCGGGGTGTGATTGCCCCAGCCACACCCTCACTACCTCGGTGAGGGGAACGTGGGTGTCGTGCAGGCTGATACCCGGCTGGTGGAAGGCCACGAAGCCGTCGTTGGGAACGCCGAGATCACCGGTGCCCACCATGAACTCCAGCACCGCCACGTGGTAGACGCCCGCCGGTTCCAGGGGCAGCGATCCAGCCAGCGTCACGGCAACGATGCGCGAGCCATGATCGACGATGGTGCGCCTCTCGCTGTCGAGCGTCTGGGGGGAGCGGCTGCAATCGACGTCGATCCTGATTCCCCCCTCGCCGGCTACCTGCAGAAAGTGCCCCTCCTGTCCAGCTTCCCCCGGCAAGTCCAGGTTGCTCACCCCCCATTCCAGCACGTCCTTGAGCTGGGCGCCGGTCATGCTGGCAACCACGATGGTGTTCTGGAAAGGCAGCAGTTGAAAGACGTCCTGATCGGTGACCGGGCCGCGGGGAATCGAGCGGCGGCTCTCCTCGCCGGCTGCGCCGCAGGAGACGGCGTCGCGGATGGCCCCGGCGTTGATCAGCGCCACCCGGGGGATGATGCTCTCGCCGTTCTGGTCCTGCAGGCCGTAGTCGTAGCCGAGCATGGCGTCGGTGATGAAATTGCCCACGGGGGCCTCGCACTGGCGCACGAACTGTTCACGAATGTCCAGCTCCACGTTGATGCGCCCCCACACCTCCGGATCGCCCACCGGGCAGGAGTCGTTGTACACCGCGCAGCCGGGCCCCCAGCACAGCAGCAACAGCAGCAGCCTGGGGTTCACCTGCCCGACCTGGAAACGACGTTTGTTCACGGCATCCACCTCGCGCCTACCAGGAAGGTAAATGGTTGCACCGGAATCAGGCCCGGCAGGCGGTCGGGCCGTGGTGCCGGATCGCGCATGTCCTGGCCCAGCAGGTTGTCGGCGTAGGCAAAGAAGCCCAGGTGACCGAACAGCAGCGGTTGGGTGAACAGTCCCACCCGCAACAGGCTGTAGGCGGGAATGCGGAAGGCATGCAACATCTCCAGGGGGCGGCGTACGTTGTTGCGCCGCTCCGCTCCCAGTCGCACGTCCAGGTACAGGTTCAGCCAGTCGGCCAGTTCCACGTCCAGGCCCAGGTTGAAACGGAGCTGCGGAGAATCGGTGAGATAACTGCTACGGGCCTGGCCGGAGGCATGTACCGAGGCACGGAACCAGGAGCCGTTCATCCACAGGTGGCTGCGCCGCCCGAACCGGAAGTCGGCCTCCAACTCGCAACCCATGATATCCAGGGCCTCGTCGTTCTGGTAGCTGGGTGCGCTGCCGCCCGGATCGAGGCCGATGATGTTGGAACGCAGCCAGGTCAGGAAGAACGCCGCCGCCAGCCGGGCCCGCAGGCGCCCCTGCCCCAGGCGGCTCTGCAGGCCCAGCGACCAGTGATGGTTGCGGACCGGCTCCAGCCGGGGATTGCCGGCCGTGCCGCGTACGGGGTCGAAGGCGGCATCCTCGTACAGTTCCTGCAGCGTCGGGGCCCGGTAGGACATGGAATAGGAAGTACGCACCCCGAACCAGTCGACGGGGTTGTAGACCAGGGCCACCTGTGGCCCCAGGGCCAGCCCGTAGTCACTGGCCCAGTCCAGGCGAAAGGCAGCCAGGAAATCGAGGCCCTGGAGACCGGCGTCGCGCCAGGTGTCGCGCAGGGAGGTGGAGACCAGCAGGCGATCCCGGCCCGCCCCGGGGCCGTCACGGCTGCCACACTCCAGCAGGTAACCCTGGATGAGCAGGCCCTGCTGGGGACAGGGGGTGGTGCCGGTGCTGCGCTGCAGGGTCATTTCCTCCAGCAGGGTGTAGCCGACGTCCACGCCGAACAGCAAGCTGTTGCCGGGTAACGGCCGCCACTCGCTGCCCAGCCTTCCCAGCACCTGGTAGATGGCGGTGGCCAGCGACTCGCGCAGGCCGTCGTCCAGGCGCACCGGCCCGTCGGGACCCTCGGCCTGGTACTTGGTATCGTTGTCGCCGGAGATGACCTGGAAGGCCTCGTCACTCCAGCGCCCGTCGAAGAAGATCCGCGCCAGCAGATCCAGCTGCTCGAGCACCGCCAGCCGGTATCCCGCCTGCACCTGGACCAGGTGCAGACCCAGCCGCGACCCGTTGTCGAGGGAATCGTACTTGCCCACCAGCGCCCCGCGGCGCTGCCAGAAATAGCGCGCCAGCCAGTCCAGCTCACCCCCGCCCAGCCGGCCCACCCGTCCCCGGGTCTGGGCGTGCAACTGCAGCCGGCCGTCATCCACCGGGCCGGGGGTGTTGGACACATCGTGGCCGGGATCGTCGTCCCCCACGCCGGTGAGCACGTCGCTGTCCACCTGGCGATCCTGCCCCGCGGTGTAGAAGAACTGCAGTTGGCCACCCACCGCGAAGTTCTCGCCCTCCAGCCCCCCTCCGGTCGCGGCCAGGACATCGTTGAAACGACCCCAGGCGACACTGCCGCCGGGCTGCGCCTGGCGGCGGGTGCGTACGTCGATCACTCCCTGCAGCGCCCCGGCACCGTGCAGGCCGGCGGCGGGCTCGCGCAGCACTTCCACCCGTTCGATGGCTGCGGCGGGGAATTCCAGCAGCAGCCGGCCGTCGTAGGGATTGCTCAGGGGTTGGCCATCGAGCAGCAGCAACACCTCGGGACCGGCCGGTACCCCGCGCAGCGCCAGCCGGTACCCCCCGGAGACGGTACGCGACACCGTCAACCCCGCCAGCCGGTCCAGCACCTCGGCCAGGGTACGCCAGCCGCCGGCGACAATCTGCTCCCGGGTCACCACCGTCTCCACCAGCGGGGAGCGGGAAAGAGGACCGGCGGCTCCCGCCGCCAGGCAGTCGGGATCCGCCGCTGCCGGCTCCCGGTCGGCGTCAGCGGGCTTTTCCTTCCCGGCCGCCGGCGGGGGAGCCGGCTTCACCTGGGGGGGTAGCTTCACCCCCTGGCGACGGGCAGCCTGCTCCAGCGACACCACCTTGATGAACTGCGGCTTCTTTTCGGAAGCGAACACCACGTGCTTGTTGCCCTCGAAATCGACGGCGTAGCAGTAGTACTCCACCCCCGGCGGCTTGACGAACTTGGCGGGTATGGTGCCCCGGTAACGATCGCCGCTTACCAGCGACAGCTCCCTGACCTCGTACTCGCTGCCTCCCTGGCGCCGGAACAGCAGGGCGGCGATGCTCACTTGATCGGCACCGATGATGTTGCCGGCAATCTCGATGGCCTTGCCCTCCACCACCTGGGCCGGCGGGGTGTGCAGGAAGGTGACGTTGAACATCTGGGCCCGGAGGGAAGGTCCCCCAGCCGCTACCAGCAGCGCCACCAACACGATCTTCACGGGTAGTCTTTTCATGGCCTTGCCGGCCAATGTTGTGCGCCCGGAGGGGTGTTGTCAAGAAACGCCGCCAGATCAGCAGCTCAGGTCTCGTCCAACACCTGCCTGACCTTGCGAAGCAATTCTCCGGCGCCGAATGGCTTGGCGATGAACCAAGTCCCCGGCTCCAGCACCCCGTGGTGGACGATGGCATTGTCAGTGTAACCTGACATGAAGAGCACCTTCATTTCCCGATGTCTTTCCACCAGGAGTTCTGCCAGCCGCTTGCCGCTCCCACCGGGCATGACCACGTCGGTAAGCAACAGGTCGATTCGACCACCCGATTGCCCGACCTGCTGCTCCACGTCGGCAGCACTTTGCGCCGCCAGCACCTGGTAGCCGGCCCCGCGCAGGATGCGTACCACCAACTCCCGGACCGCTCGCTCGTCTTCCACAACCAGTACGGTTTCGCTGCCTCCGGGATCCCCGCCTGCCGTCTCCTGTTCGGGTTCCACGCATTCGTCATCCACCCGAGGCAAGTAGATCTTGAAGGTACTGCCCCGACCAGGCTCGGAGTAGACCCAGATGTTGCCCCCGCTCTGCTTGACGATTCCGTACACCACGGACAGCCCCAATCCGCTGCCCCGGCCCTTTTCCTTGGTGGTGAAGAAGGGCTCGAAGATGCGCTCGCACACCTCGTTACTCATGCCCTGGCCACTGTCGCTGATGGCCAGCATAACGTGCGGACCCGGGCTCGCCTCCGGGTGGGCGGCGGCGTAGGCATCATCCAACTGGACGTCGGCCGTCTCCATGACCAGCAGCCCACCCTCGGGCATGGCGTCCCGAGCGTTCACCGCCAGGTTCATGATGACCTGCTCGAGTTGGGAACGATCGGCCCGTACGTGCCCGAGTCCAACAGCCTGTTCCAGTTTTATTTCGATGTCCTCCCCCAGCAAGCGTTCCAACAACGGCAGGATGCCGACGAGAACCTCGTTGATGTCGAGGACGCGTGGTTCCAGGATCTGCTTGCGGCTGAAAGCCAGCAGCTGGCCGGTAAGGTCGGCCGCTCGTTGACCGGCAGCGATGATCTGCCCCAGATCTTCCTGCAGCGGACTGTCAGGAAGCAGTTCGTCCCGTACCATTTGGGCGTAGTTGTTGATGACGGTCAACAGATTGTTGAAGTCATGCGCGATGCCGCCGGCCAACCGCCCGATCGACTCCATTTTCTGAGCCTGCCGCAGTTGCTGTTCCAGGGCCTGGCGCTCCCTCTCGGCCCTTTTCAGCTCGGTGACGTCCGCACCCGCGCTCAGCGTACCGCAGATCTCACCCGCCCGGTCCCTCATCACGGTGTTGTGCCAGGCGATTAGCCTCTCCTCACCGCTGGCGGTAAGAAGGGGGTTTTCGAAAAATTCCATCGGCTCGATCTCGCCCGCCATGAGCCGCCGGAATACCTTCCGAACCTCATCCCTGATGGTGACCGGCAGAAATTTTGAAAACCATTCCTTGCCGGTGATCTCCTCCTGGGAATAGCCGAGCACCTCGCAGGCTTTCCGGTTCACCAGCGTCACCTTCCCCTGCCGATCCATGGCCACGAACAGGACCTCACCCAGCCCCATGAAGGATTGGATGCGTTCGTGTTCCCGGCGCAGCAACTCTCTCTGCTGAGACAGTTCCTGTTCGCGATCAACGAGCTCGTCCTCCAACTCGGCAATCTGGCGCTTCGCCTCTCGGAGATCTCTTTCCGTGGACTTTCCGCTCCCTCCGCCAGCCATTCTTCCTCCACGGCCGTCGGTCGACCCGCTTTTGTTTAATCGCTTTTTATCCCCATCAACTGGAAAAAACAACCCCGGTCCGGTTTTCAATAGAAAAACCAGAAGTTCATTTCGTAGAACCGATTCCGCAATCGCGGTCGAGGAGGGAAATGCGTAGAATCGGGGACCGTTGACAGCCGGCAGGTCGCCGCAGTAGCCTGCCGTCAATGAAACAGTTACTGGACGAACTGATCGAGCAGGTGCAGCGGCACTACAACCTGCAGGGCCCGCTGTCCTTTTCCGAGTACCTGCACCAGTTGCAGGAGGATCCCGCCGGGCAATGCCGCGGTGCCGCCCGCTACCTGGTGGACACCTTCGACTACTTCGGCAGCCAGGTAATCGACACTCCCACCGGCAGAAAAACCCGTTACCACCTCTTCGACGCCGAGTTCGCCGATCGCCAGGGCCGGGTGGCCGGCCAGGAGGAAGCCCAGCACGCCATCTACAAGCTGCTGACCAACTTCGCCCGCGAGGGGCACACCACCCGCCTGATCCTCCTGCACGGGCCCAACGGCTCGGCCAAGACCTCGCTCATCCGGGCCATGACCCGGGCGGTGGAGCACTACGCCACCACCGACCAGGGCCGCCTCTATCATTTCCGCTGGGTCTTCCCCAGCGCCCGCATCGCCCGTGGCCAGATCGGCTTCGCCGAGGGGGAACCGGCCGGGCGGCAACCTCCCGGTGAATCCTTCGCCCACCTGCCCGGCGAGGACCTGGAGGCGGTACTGGAATGCGAGTGCCACGACCACCCGCTGCTGCTGCTGCCGGCCGTGCAGCGCCAGACCCTGTTGCAGCACCTGCGGGAATCCGGGCAGTTGCCGGACGACTTCCGCCTACCCGACTACCTGCGCAACGGCAACCTGTGCGCCAAGTGCCGCCGCATCCACGACGCCCTGCTGGCCGCCTACGGGGGAGACTTCCAGCAGGTACTGCGCCACGTGCAGGTGCTGCGGCTGTTTCCCTCCTGGCGCTACCGCCGCTGCCTGGCCACCGTGGAACCGCAGATGCACGTCGATGCCGGCGAGCAGCAGATCACCGCTTCCCGCTCCCTGGCATCGTTGCCGTCGGCCATCTCCCACCTGAGCCTGTTCGAGTACCACGGACCGCTGGTCGATGCCAACCGCGGCCTGCTCGAGTTCAACGACCTGCTCAAGCGCCCGGTGGACACCTTCAAGTACCTGCTCAGCACCTGCGAGACGGGCCAGGTAACCCTGGAGCGCTCGACGCTGTTTTTGGACACCGTCTTCATCGGTTCCACCAACGAGATGCTGCTCGACGCCTTCAAGGAGTACCCGGATTTCGCCTCCTTCAAGGGCCGCCTGGAACTGGTACGGGTGCCCTACCTGCGCCAGGTCTCCGCCGAGGTACAGATCTACCGGGAACAGTTCCCGCCCGCGCGGCTGGGCCGGCACCTGGCCCCGCACACCTTCTGGATAGCCGCCCTGTGGGCGGTGCTCACCCGCCTGCAGCGGCCGGACACCGAGAAGTTCAGCGGGGCGCTGCGCGAGGTGGTGGCCGGCCTGCGCCCGCTGGACCTGGCCCGCCTCTACGACCGGGGCCAGCCGCCCGCCAAGATCGCCAGTGCCCTGGCCCGGGAACTGGTGGGAGCGCTGCCGCAGATCTACCGCCAGGTGGGCAAGCAGTACGAGGGGCGCGGCGGGGCCAGCGCCCGCGAGGTGCAGATGATCATCATGGGTGCCGCCCAGCACCCCGAGCGGCAGTGTGTCTCGCCGCTGGCGTTGCTGGAGGAGATCCGCGCCCTGCTGGACGAAAAGAGCGTCTTTGCCTTCCTGCAGGAAAAACCCGACGGCGACTGGCGCAACCACGAACGCATCGTGGAGATGGTGGAAGAAGCCTACCTGGACCTGCTGGAGGAAGAAGCCGCCGACGCCATGGGCCTGGTCACGGAAAAGAGCTATCGCGATCTCTTCGAGCGCTACGTGTTGCACGTGTCGCACCAGTTGAAGAACGAACGACTGGTCGACCCCGTCACCGGCCAGGAGATGGAACCGGACCGGCAACTGCTCGAGGAGGTGGAAAACATCATCCGCCCCGCGGAAGAAGAGCCGGAACAGTTCCGCAAGGCGCTCATCGCCCGCATCGGCGCCTATGCCCTGGACCGCGGCCGGCAGCAAGCGGGCCCTCCCGATTACACCAAGATCTTTCCCGCCTACTTCGAAAAGCTGCGCGAGGCTTTCTGGGCCGAACGCCAGCAGCAGATCCGCAAGACCTACCAGCAGCTGCTGGCCTACCTCGACGGCCAGACCCCGGTGGGAGTGGAAGTGAAACAGCTGGACGAGATCCGCGCCGCCCTGGAGCAGCGCATGGGCTACTGCGAGCACTGCGCCAAGGAGGCAGTGGCCTTCCTGCTGGGTAAACGCTTCTGCTGAGCAAGACCCTCAGAAACGCACCAGCACCGAGTTGTAGCTGGCGCCGCCCGGTTCCAGCACCAGTGCCAGCACCGCGGTGGTAATGGCCGCCGCCCCGGCCAGCCCTCCCAGCACCGCCGCCGCGTCCAGGGCCCGCCGGGCCCGCCCGTAGAGGCGGCCGGCCTCGACTTGCACCGGTTCGGCCCGGGCCTGCTGCATCACCGCTCCGCCCGAGATCGACATCACCAGGGACGAACCCAGCAACACCGACGCCAGGACGGCGGCAACCCGGGTGGCCGGACCGAAACGACTGTGGCTGGTTCTCAGGACGTAGGTGCGGGGAGGCGTTCGCGCGGGTGCCGCCATTTCCAGCACCTCCAGGATTTCCGGCGGGGGAACCTCGAGCTGTCGGTGCCGGGGCTTGCGGCCCCGCTTTACGGGAGGCCGCTTCGCCGCCGGCACCTCGACCTGGCGGTCTGCCATCGGCGTGGCCACCACCTGGTGTTCCTGCCGGCTCACCCGCCGGGCCGGTTGCAACAGCACCCCCAGCCGGGAGCCGGAAACGATCATCACGTAGTGGTGCCGCCCCGCGGGAACGGTGATGGTCAACACCACCGGCGGCGAGCAGTGCCAGTCACCTTGTCCATGAACCGGCAACGAGGCCTGCGGGTCGACCGATACCCGGACGGTGCCCTGCTCGCGTTGATCGCGCACCACGGTGACATCGAGCGGGAGGGCCGCCTGCTGCCCGGCCACGGGTTCGCACAAGCGCAAGCGATATTCCTCCGGCCCGCTGGCGGTGAAGCGCAGGATCTTCTCCGGGGCCAGGAAGCGGAAGCTGCGGCTGGCACCGGCTCCGCCCACCTGCATGGCAGGCAGGTCGGCGGGAAGCTGCAACTCACCGGCCCGGGCCGGTACCGCTCCGGCCAGCAGCAACAACCACAGCGGCAACCACTTGCTCATGGTACCGATGATAGCATGCCCGGCATTTTCTTTACCAATACCGGGTGCCCGGCATATCCTGGTGCCACCATGAACGGTCCCCCGGCCAGAAGGTGCAGCGGTATCGGATTGCTGCTGCTGGCGCTGCTGCTGGTGGCCTGCGCCGCGGTTCACCTGGGCCGGCTGGACCACGCCTACCTGCCCGGATGGGACGAGGCGGTGCACGCGGCCGTGGCCGGCAACCTGGCCGAGCATCCCCTCACCCCCACCCTGTTCGACGACCCGCTGCTGCCGCTGAACCCGGCCAACTGGCAGGCCAACCACGTCTGGCTGCACATGCCGCCGCTGCCCTTCTGGCAGGCGGCGCTGTCGCTGCGCCTGCTGGGACGCGGCTTTTTCGCCCTGCGCCTGCCCGGGCTGCTGCTGTTCCTGCTCACCCTGGCCGGGGTGTACCTGCTGGGAGTGCGCCTGGCCGGCGAGGCCGAGGGGTTGCTGGCGGCCCTGCTGCTGGCGGCCAGTCCGCTGGGCTGGCTGCTGGTGCAGGGATACCACTTCGGCGACATGACCGACGTCTCCCTGGCCTTCTGGCTCACCGCCACCGTGCTGCTGGCCGACGCGGCCGTCTCCAGCGGCCGCACCGGCCTGGCCGTCCTTTCCGGGCTGTGCCAGGGCCTGGCCTGGCTGAGCAAGAGCGCCCTGTCCCTGGCCCCGGCCGGGGCCCTGCTGGTGCTGTGGCTGGCCGGCCGCCGGGGCCGGCTGGCGGGAGACAAACCGCGCGGGGTGCAGGTGGCCGTCCACTGGGCCGTGGCCGCGCTGCTGGCCGCCGGCTGGCAGATCTACACCCGCCTGCGCTGGCCGGCCGAGGCGGCCATCGAGGGCCGGGCCCTGCTGCAGCATGTCACCAGCAACTACGAGGGGCACGGCCGCAGCTGGGACGCGCTGTTCAACGACCTGGTGGCCAACCTGCTGTCGCCCGCCTTCATCGTCTGGGCCCTGGCCGGGGCGCTGGCGGCCGCGGCCTGGTTCCTGCGCCGGCGCAGCCGCGGGGCCGGCTGGCTGGCGCTGTGGTGCTGGGGCACCTGGCTGCCGCTGCTGGTGGTCAAGACCAAGGTCCCGGCCGTGCTCTGGGGAATGCTGCCGGCGCTGGCCCTGGCCATGGCCTGGCTGCTGCTGCGGCTGGTGCGGCGGCCCTCGCCGGCCGGCTGCGCGCTGCTGCTCACCCCGGCCCTGTTCCTGCTGGCCACCCGTCACGCCCCGGGTGACTTCTTCGCCTTCGCCCGGCCGCTGCTGCCGGCCATGGCGGTATGGCCGCACCTGCCGCTCGAGCTGCTGCTGCTGGCGGCGCTGCTGCCGCCGTGCTGGCTGGCCGCCCGGCTCGCCCGCCGGCTGCCGGGCCCGGCGGCGCGGGCCCGGCCCCTGCTGCGGCCGGCGCTGGTACTGGCGGCGACGCTGCCGCTGGCCGCGCTGGTGCACGAGCAGGGCGAGACCCGGCTGGCCTTTGCCACCTTCCAGGACTTCAACCCGGGCGCCGGGCTGGCCCGGCAGGTCGCCGTACCGCCGGCGGCCGGCACCCACCTGCTCATCGAGGGCCGCGGCGACGGCCGCCAGCGGCCGGAGCTGACCTTCTCCTTCCTCACCGGCATCCCGGCGGAGATGCACGCCGGCCCGGCCCTGCTCCGGGCGGCGCGTGCCGGGCTCGAGCGCGGGCCGCTACTGCTGGCCTCCCCCTGGCGGCGCCGGGGGCGGGAGCTGGCCGCACCCCGGCCCGGCTGCGGCTACTGGCTCTACCAGGCGGACGGATCCACGCTGCCGCCGCCCCGGCTCGACGGGGAGGGGGCCGAGCCGGGAGACTTTCCCGTCGCCCTGCTCACCGGCAGCGTCTCGGCCGCCTCCGTCCGGCCCGCCGGCCCCATCGACGTCCTGGTGCTGTGGCGGTTCGACCGGCCCGTGCACTCCTGCCGCCGCCGCCTGTGGCTGGTGGCCGACGGCGGGCGGCGCTACCCGGCCTTCGCCCGTCCGGCGGCGCTCCCCCCCGGCCTGGCCGCGGAGGCCCTGGCCAAGCTGGCCCCGGCGGGCTGGTTCGACGGCTGGCGGCCCTTCTGCGCCGGGCTGTGCGAGCCGGGCCGGGCCCGGGCCGGGTCCGTCATGGCCGACGCCGTCCACTCCTGGCTGCCCGCGGACACGCCGCCGGGCGCCTACCGGCTGCTGCTGGAGACCAGCTGCCTCACCCGCCCGGGCAGGAGCAGGCGCGACTTCACCGGGCCGGCGCTCGAGGTGACACCTTGAGACGCCCGCTCGGCAGGCGCCTGGGCGACCCCCGCCTGTGGCTGTTTGCCGGGGTGCTGCTGGCCTGTACCTGGCCCTTTCCCTACTTCGAGAAGCTGGGCAGCCCCAACGAGATGAGCCGGCTCTACCTCACCCGGGCGGTGGTGGACGACGGCAGCTTCTCCCTGGACGGCCCGGTGGCCCGCCACGGCCACATCACCGACCTGGCCCGGTCCTCCGGGCGCCTGTACTCCGACAAGGCCCCGGGCATCGGCCTGCTGGGGGTGCCCGTCTACCTGGCGGCCAAGCTCCTGGCCGGCTGGCGGGCCGAGGCGGTGTCGAACGCACTGCTGCTGCGGCTGCTGCGGCTGGTTCTCGCGGCCCTGCCCACGGCGCTGATCGTGGTGCTGCTGTTTTCGCTGCTGGAGCGGCTGCTGGTCGAGCGCTCCCTGCGCCTGTGGCTGTGTACGGTGTACGCGCTGGGCTCGGTGGCCTATCCCTACGGGGTGATGCTGTTCGGCCACCAGGCGGCGGCGCTGTGCGCGGTCTTCGCCTTCGGGCTGCTGAGCCGGCCGGTGCCGCCGCGGGCGCGCGGCTGGTTCCTGGTGGGGCTGGCCCTGGCCGGGGCGGTGTTCATCGAGTATACCACGGTGCTGCTGGTGCTGCCGCTCTTCCTGCTGGCCGTCTGGCGGGCCCGGGAGGTATGGCGCCGGGCCGCCTGGGCCCTGGCCGGGGCGGCGCTGGTGGGCGGCCTGCTGGCCTTCTACCACGCGGCGTGCTTCGGCTCTCCCCTGGACACCGGCTATGCCCACCTGCTCCACCGCTCGTTCGCGGCGGTGCACCAGCGCGGCCTGTTCGGCCTGGTGACGCCCGGCGCGGGCCGGCTCGCCGACATCCTCTTCTCCCCCACCCGGGGGTTGTTCTTCCACTCTCCCTGGCTGCTGCTGGCGCCGCTGGGAATCGCCGCCGGCCTGCTGCGCCCGGCGGCCAGCGGCTGGCGGCCGCAGTGGTTCGTCCTGGCGGCGGCATCCCTGCTCTACCTGGCCTTCGCCGCGAGCCTGCAGCTTGCCGCCTGGGGCTGGTCGCTGGGCCCGCGCCACCTGGCGCCGCTGCTGCCCTTCTGGGTGCTGGGCGCGGGGCGGCTGACCTGCCCGGGTGTGCCGGGGCGCAACTGGACGCGGCGGCTGCTGTGGGTGCTGGGGTTGTTCGCGGCGGCGGCGGTGGTGACACCCACGGTGGTGTTCGGCGGCTTCCCGCCCGACTTCTCCAACCCGCTGGCCGACTTCACCGGCCCGCTGCTGCTCGAAGGCTGCGTGGCGCCCAGCCTGGGTTCGGCGCTGGGCCTGGACGCCGGGACGGCGGGGTGGCTTTTTGTGACCCTGGTGGCCGCGGCGCTGGTCTGGCTGCTGTGGCGGCAGCTGGCCGGCCGGCTGGAGAAGCTCTGCTGCCTGGTCGCGGCCCTGCTGCTGGCCGCCCTGGCCTTCTGCTGGAGCGGGCAGGAAGACGCCCGGGAACAGCGCATCCTCGACTGGGTGCGCCGCGACGTCACCGGCTGCACCCGGCCCGGTGAAAAGTAGTTCCGAGGAGGTGACGAGGTGGTTGAAGAGAGGCCGGTGCGTTTCGACGCGGGCGGGATCGAGCTGGAAGGGCTGCTGGCAGAGGAAGGGACGGGTATCGGCGTGGTCGTTTGCCATCCCCATCCCCTGTACGGTGGCGAGATGCACAACAACGTCGTGGAGGGAATATGCAGGTGCCTCCGCAGGGAGGGTGTTTCAACCTTGCGCTTCAACTTCCGCGGGACCGGAGGCAGCCAGGGAGCACATGCCGGCGGCGAGGCGGAGCGGGAGGACGTGCGGGCCGCGGTCGGGCTGTTGCTGGAAGGCTCCGCCAGGGTGGCGGTATGCGGGTATTCCTTCGGTGCGGCAGTGGGCGCGCAGGCCGGCTGCACGGACCCGCGCGTCGAGGCGGTGGCGGCGGTCGCACTTCCGGTGGGCCTGATCGACGCACCGGCGATTCGTGATTGCGTCAAACCGAAGCTGCTGGTGGCGGGAGAGCGCGACGAGATAGCTCCCCGGGAGCGGATCGCGAGGCTCTTCGAGGCGTTACCCGATCCCAAGACCCTCGAAAAGATCCCGGGAGCCGATCACTTCTTCCTGGGGAGGGAGCAGGAGGTGGGAGATGCCGTTGCGCGGTTCGTGCTGCGTTGCCTGAAAACGGATTGAACCGGTGGTACGCCAGTCCAAAAACGACGCTTCTCCTCGTGGGAATCTGGTACAGCCCACTTTCCACCAAAGGGAGAACGACAATAACGTAGGCGATGAAGAATCATCCGCCATCCACGCAAGAAGCCCCATCGCACCAACGCCGCCTTAGCAAATTCTGAGCATGATGGCGTGAATCTGCAGACCGATCTTAAACGCTTTGGTGCCCACCGTTGATAGAGCGCAATTAGAAATAGACTCAACCTAACGAATATAGAAAGCCGATGATTGTTCACCATATCATGTCTTGTCCTTACGCCTGTCGTCTGAAGCTAACGACATAATAAGTCGCTTCGACTTCCTTGGCTCCAAATATAGCCGCCAGACACCCAGGCGAAGACTTCACACCAATCGTATCCACCCGCCAGAACTCCCACCCCTCCTTGGCATGCTGGTTTACGATGGACTGCAAGTAGCTTGAGGCAATTTCGGTAATATCTGGTGCTTTACCAAACATTTTCTTTGCTGCAACCTGGATGTTCGGCGGGATCTGGACCATCTTGTACGCATACATTTTTCATCTCCTCTTTGTGAGATATTGAAAGAATTCCGTTTGACCACATTAGCATGTCGTTCGCAGATCACCCGGATGTTCTCCTTGCCTGATTCTACCAGCCGCGCGTTCATCCAGAGAATTACATCTTCTCCTGCCACTCCTCCGATACACGTTTGTATATCATTTTATAAACAACATCTCCCTTGTGCCTGGCCACGGCTTTTTCAAGCACACAGCGCCTTCGCTCCTTCTTGAAAACGATGTCGGTCACCACACCAACACCGCAGATGCTGCCACCAACCCCGATTATGACCTGCTCGCCTTCTCTTTTTATACCCAGTACGGTTGGATCAGTCATTCCGCCAACCGATGAATAATTCACAAGACATTCCATTCCATCGATGGCAACGTGAAATTTCGAGATCCTGTTGCCAGACCCGGCGGAACGATGGCGCGTACTCTTTACCTCCACCAACACACCTGACTCGTTCTTTTTGAAATTCATCGGAGCAACCTGCTCCCCGGCGACCTTTACCTTGCCACAGATTAATGATGGCCTGTAATCGGCATACTCCGAGTAGCCTGGAAACTCGCCGTGGTGAATCTCCCTTCTTGTCAAGAAGTATCTTGCTCCCAGCTTCTTTATTGTGTAAGTCGCATTGTAGCTGGTTCCGGCATCTCCACCAGATAGAACGAACTTGATATCACCGGACGTCATGAAGAAGTATACTGTCTTGAGATTCGCAATGTCTCTATAAGCACTGGAAAGCAGGACAACCTTCTTTCCGTCTACCTGGACGTCCATCCTCTGAATGCATTGCCTACTATTACGTTCAGTCGAATCACTACCCCACAAGTTCCTGACGATGTCCGGGTCCAGAGAGCATCGTTCAAGAAAGGCGGCAAATCTCACGGGAATGGTGCCATTGAGAAGATACCGGCAGTCAATCTCCGGCTTCCTGCCGGATTCCTTTCCAGGCACTTCCTTGCAAGAGGATAGAAACGCACATAACGAAAACATCAACCATAGGTGTTTCATCTATCCCTCCCCTCACTGCCCAACTTCAAGATTCCTGTCCGAACCGCCCCCCACGAACCCGAACGGCTGGAACCCCGGGGCGGTGTCGGTGAGGACCACGCCGTACTCGTCGTAGTCCATCCTCTGCACCACCTCGCCGAAGGTGGCATCATCGAG
>Ga0190359_1000487_pt1 | contig 26625 bp, 30 predicted proteins | sample 48721823_MG_FD_161269 | JGI IMG/M metagenome (GOLD analysis project Ga0190359, IMG submission 161269) | Hydrothermal vent microbial mat bacterial communities from Southern Trench, Guaymas Basin, Mexico - 4872-18-2-3_MG | ecosystem: Environmental > Aquatic > Marine > Hydrothermal vents >... | reverse complement strand
ATGAGACAAAAAAAGACATACCCATGCTCCTTAAATGCAGCATTTTTAAGCTGCTGCCCCAACTTATTGAGAAGTTACTGTTTTTGTGCCTATCTCTTGGAAATCATCGTTAATTTTAATATTATTTTGCATATTGATCACCTCCTTGCTATATGATACTAATATCATTCCTACAGTGGGTCAATGGGAATTTTTGTGTTGGTAAAATAAGGATAGTTGCTGTAACTTCTTATAATACGGCACAAACGGCCAGTGCTTAAATTGCTCCGCGCTTCTTTTAGCCCACAAACGTTATCTGCCATTATACTTTGGCATATAACATCATCTGGAGTATAGTAATAAATTTAAATATAGTTCCAAAGGATACAACCCTGGAAGCGGATTAACTAACCATTAACCTGGCCCGCGAAAGGCGGCTCATTAGACAAGGAGGAAAAGATGGATTTTGAAACTATTATTGTAGAAAAGAAAAACCACGTTGGAATTATAACCCTCAACAGGCCTGATCAGCTCAATACCTTTAACATGACCTTGGCAAAGGAACTAAACCAAGCCCTTGATGAGATGGAACAGGATAAAGAAATAAGGGTAATAATAATAAAAGGTAACGGTCGTGTCTTTTCAGCTGGGATCGATGTAACGGTCTTACCGATGAAAAGCATCCTTGAATATAGACCCTGGATACAAAACATGGAGAGGATGAGCCTGACAATTGCGCATATGGTCAAACCGGTTATTGTCGCTGCTCATGGGGTAGCTGCTGCTAATGGGGCCGGTCTGTTGGCTGCGGCAGACCTGGCTATTGTTGCCGAGGGAACAAGAATAGGTGCATCAGCTATCAATGTAGGGCTTTTCTGCATGGGTCCAGCAGTTCCTCTTTCTCGATCTCTTGGGAGGAAGCTTGCTCTGGAAATGCTTCTCACAGGAGATTTTATTGATGCAGAAAGGGCGGAGAGGATCGGGCTGGTCAACAAGGTTGTCCCCCAGGATAAATTGATGGATGAGGCAATGAATCTCGCGACTAAACTTGCCTCCAAAAGCCCAATAGCTCTTCAAATGGGGAAGCAGGCCTTCTATACTATGTCTGACATGGAATTTGAAAAGGCCTTGGAATACTCAAATGAGATGTTTGTTGAACTATGCACTACAGAGGATGCCTTAGAAGGGGTAAATGCCTTTAAGGAAAAAAGGGAGCCGGTCTGGAAACTCAGATAAGAGCTTACGCTGTCAACTCCCTGGCTACCACATCCATATCTGCGAGAGCACCTTCAAAAATCTTGTATAAAGCTAGGGAGTTCAGTTTCTCTGACAGGTCAGCGGGGACATCCTGGCCTGCTTGAATAATCTTCAATATATTTATATAAACCTTCTCAACAGCCTCTCTTGCAAAGAGACGGGCGCAAGCCGACATAAATTCAGCCGAAGGTGTCTTTCCCCAATCTTCTGAGCCTGCCTTTACACATATTGCCCTGGCTACCTCCATCCATGTCATCATATCTGCCAAAAGAAACATGAAATATTGTGATTTGGTAACCTTAAGCCTTCGTGCAACCAAAAGGAATTCATTCAAGAGCTCTATAGCCCTCGCAACCATTGGGCCATAGGTTTCTTCAGGAAGGCCAGAGAGGTCTTCCGCCATGCCACGATAATATTCGCCCTTTGTATGTAATGTGGTCCTCAATCGAAAGATAGAAATAATACTCTGTTGAATCTCACTTGTTCCCTCAAATATCGTGGCTATCTTTGCATCTCTTTTAATCTTTTCCACCTCATAGTCCCTGATATAGCCATAGCCTCCAAGTGCCTGAATACCATCATTAGCCATAGCATCCCCAACCTCGGTAGCAAAATATTTGGCAATAGAACCCTCTACCTGTAAATCTTCCTCTCCTGAATCAATCCTTTCAGCAACCTCTTCGATGTAGGCCCTTGCCGCCTCGAGCCTTACGGCATTTGGAACTAAAAGTTTATGGGTATAACCCTGTTTCTCTACAAGCGTCGTGCCGAATTGTACCCTTTCTTTTGCATAGGCTATCACCTTTTCTAATGATGAAACGCCCGCCGCAAGGCCGAAGGTTGCAACCATAAGCCTGGTATACCCAAAAACCTTGTTTGCCTCTTTCAATCCGGCTCCCTCAACACCACCCACAAGATTCTCTACTGGAACAAAGACATCCTCCAGTGTTACAGGCGCGGTGTTAGAGGCCCTGATGCCATGTTTATCTTCATGTTCTCCAGGTATAAGGCCTTTCGTGCCTTTCTCGACTATGAAAAAAGATGGACCCTCAGGTGTATCAGCAAGTATGGAATATAAATCAGCCACTCCACCGTTGGTAACGAACTGTTTCTGTCCATTAAGGCTGTAGCCCTTAACCTCGCCCTTTTCATCAAGCACTCGTTCCGCCTTTGTCTTGAGCGCCTGGACATTAGAACCTGCCTCAGGCTCAGTTACACCATAACCAACAATGAGTCCCTCATCTGCTATTCGCCGGATGTATATATCTTTCTGTTCCTCTGTTCCTGCTACCCTTATTGGGTCCATACCCAGGCAGATTGCCAGAAATGAAGTGGCAATGGCCATATCTATCTTGGCCATTTCCTCTGACATATACGCAATCTGTGAGGCGCTCGCCCCTAAACCACCATACTTGGATGGGACAAAAATGAGGTGAAGCGCAACATCAGGCCCAAGCATAAAACGGATAAGTTCCTCAGGGAAATCACCGTGTTTATCCATCTCCAACTTTGTCTCAATGGTTAGTTTTTCCCTTTCAATCTTCTTTAGCGTATCAAGAACCATTGAAAACATTTCATTGTCCATTATGATGCCTCTTCATATAAAACTTACAATCTATAAAGTTCCTCGTTTAATACCCTGATCCAGTTATCTTTTAACACGGCAAGTATTCGCTCCCTGTTTGTAGGGGTTGCGCCAAGAATAAGTGTAGCAGTATTCTCTGATCCTCCACAGGAAATACATGGATAGATATAACCTACATTTAGTCCTTCTTTTTTCAAGGGTTTCAGGATGGAATTAAGGCCTCCTGGGTGATGTGGTGTTTCACAGGCAATTACCTCTCTCACTCTAATCTTATACCCTCTTGCCTTCAACACGGTTACAGCCTTATCTGGATCATTGGCTACAAATCTAAGGCTTCCTTCCTTGCCCTTTGTGCTCACATAAAAGGCAATGATGTTAATTCCATTGGAATCTAATATCTCACTGACCGACGAGAGTTGTCCTGGTTCGTTCTTCAAGATTATATTAATCTCTTTGACAGGCATATCTATGCTCCTCTAAGCACGTATTCAGCGCCAATTTCTAATCCTTTCTTGTTGATGCCCATTTGTTTTGAGCTCTTTGTCTTAATAACTTCGGTCAAGCCATTCATGAGAGAGTCAAGACTGGTAATCTTTGTCCATGCAGAAACGGCACCAAGCATGATCATGTTAATAACCCTTTCATTTCCCAGCTCTTTAGCTATAGTATTGGCTGGTATCTTGAAAACACTTATGTCTTCTCTCTCTGGATCAATATCAACCAGATCCGAGTTTAAAAATATAGTCCCCTTAGCCTTAATCTGGCCTTCATATTTGATCAAAGAAGGTTTATTCATGGCAATAACATAATCCGGAGAAGATGCTACAGGAGATGCAATTTCCTCGTCGGAAATGGAGACTGTACAATTTGCCGTGCCTCCTCGCACTTCTGCGCCATAGGCAGGTAAATAGGTTACGTGCATTCCGTCACGCATGGCAGATAAAGCCAGGATATAGCCCATCATTAAGACACCCTGGCCACCGAAACCTGAAAAAATTGTTTTTATAAGCATTTTTTCACACTACAATTTTCCAGCCGTATCCTTAATGACCTTTAAGGGAAAATAGGTGGTCATTGTGGAGCCAATCCATTCACTTGCCTGGACTGGCGTCATCTTCAAATTGGTAGGACATGGCGAGAGAACCTCTACTAAAGAAAATCCCAGACCTGCCATCTGTGCCTTAAAGGCCTTTGTGATAGCCTTTTTTGTGCGAACAATATTTTTTGGGCTATCAACCGCTGTCCGTTCAATATACACACTTCCTTTGGCTATCGCTAACATCTCACTGAGATCAATTGGCACACCATCGCGATCTTCATTCCTTCCGCCAGGTGTTGTAGAAGAAATCTGCCCTATTATTGTTGTTGGAGCCATCTGGCCACCAGTCATCCCATATACGCCATTATTCACAAATATGGTTGTAATCCGCTCACCCCTGTTAGCAGCATGAATGGTCTCTGCTGTTCCTATAGCAGCAATATCACCGTCACCTTGATAACTAAAAACAATCCTGTCTGGCAATGACCTCTTTAGTCCTGTAGCCACCGCTGCCCCTCTCCCATGTGGCGCTTCTCCCATGTCAATATCAAAATAATCATAGGCAAGCACCGCACAACCTGCTGGAGGAACACCGATTACTTTACCTTGTATATTCAATTCATCAATAACCTCAGCAATAAGCCTATGAATGATGCTATGCCCGCAACCAGGACAGTAATGAAAGACTGCATCTTTCATACTCTTGGGTCTGCCAAAAACTTTTTTCATGTATCGCCCTGCTCACTTGAAACTCAATACGTGAAACATTGAAGCCTTGTAACTTGCGATCTTTCAATAGCAAAGCGCTAGTTTCAAGTTTCACTACTCTCTCTCAAGCCCTTCCTTGAAATATATGTTGTTTATAACCTTGGCAATCTCATCAGGCGTAGAGATTATTCCTCCAGGTCTGCCATAAAAATGGATCCTCCCCCTGCCTTCTAACGATAACTTAACATCCTCTAACATCTGACCGGCGCTCATCTCAAAGACGAGAAAATCGCTGATAGTCCTGCTCATCTGCAATAATATCCTTTTTGGAAATGGCCAAAGCGTTTTAGGCCGTAAAAGACCTACCTTGAGTCCCATCTCCCTTACCCTTTTGATTGCACCCTTTGCTATCCTGCTGGCTGTTCCATAAGCAATAACCGCCAAATGGGCATCATCTGTGAGAAACTGTTCCATTTCAGGGACCTCTCTGCTTATCGCTTCGTATTTCCTAAATAGCTTCCAATTGTGTTCCTCCATTGCAGATGTATCCAGTATAAGGGATTTGATAATTCTGCTCGGTCTTCCTTCCGCGCCATCGAGAACCCACGGTTTTGGCGGAAGAGACTTGGGGTCAATCGGGTCTGGAAATTCAACTGGCTCCATCATTTGACCCATCATTCCATCTCCTAAAATTATAACAGGAATCCTGTATCTGTCAGCATATTCAAAGGCCATCCTTGTGATATCAGCCAGTTCCTGACCGGAGCCAGGAGCAAGCACAATTGTTCGATAATCTCCATGACCACCACCTCTTGTTGCCTGCAAGTAATCTCCCTGGGCAGGGGCAATATTCCCCAATCCAGGCCCGCCCCTCATGGTATTAATGATAACCGCGGGAAGCTCCTGGCCGGATAAATAGGAAATGCCTTCTTGTTTCAGGCTTATCCCGGGACTGGATGAAGAGGTCATAACCCTCTTGCCCGTCATTGAAACCCCTATAACCATATTAATGGCAGCCAATTCGCTCTCTGACTGAATAAAAACACCATCAGGAAGAGAGGCCAAAGCATTTGCCATATATTCGGTTAGCTCATTTTGTGGGGTTATAGGATAACCAAAATAAAAGCGGCAACCAGCCCTGACCGCTGCCTCTGCAATAACATGACTACCCCGCAATAGCATTTTTTCACTCACGATATACCTCAATAGCTATATCAGGACATACTATGGCACATAGTGCACAACCTTTGCACACATGGCTTTCAATCTCTATTCCTGCTTCATTATATTGAGCAGGATAATAACCTTTCTGATTCAAACTATCAGAAACTGAAATTAGATCGAAAGGACACACTGATTTACACAGATAGCAACCTTTACACAATTCCGCTTCTATCGTTATAAAACCTCTCTTTGATTTAGTAGCCATAATGTAATGTTATCTTAATTCTTTGGAACATGAAGGACAAATCTTTTTTTTCAAAAATTGAGCTACCTCGAATCTCGCTTCAGGCGTCCGCTACGTTCCGACAAGTTGCAGGGAGGAAATTAACCCTTGTCCGCCTTTTGCGGATTAAGGCGTTAATACATAATAGTTTATTTTTGGGCTGTCAATCAATTTCCATTAATTTTCAAAATAATTTTAAAGCATAGGGTATGGGTGTTCTCACAGCCAGTCCTTCCAAGATGGAAGAAATCGACAGGTTATTTTTTATTTTGACGTGGCACTGTAGTAATGTAAACCTTTTAGAAGAAAAAATGCCCTGTAAAAACATTGACTTGACCTACATGTTTCTTTATCTTATGATAGTATTAAACAAGTAGGCCACCTTCAATTAGGATGCAGATTTTCGCCGACCTGCCCGGCAGGCGGGGCTGCGTTCATCTGTATCCAAATAGGAGATTCCTGTAGAGTAAATCTATCAAGGGAAAAAGAAGTAATGATACATGTACTTAAAGGCCCTTTTGAAAAAGCATCAAGACCTCTCGTAGACCTGTTGATCAGGCATCGCTGCTCAGCTTTTCATCTGACCATGATTGCCTTTTTTGGGACATTTGTGGCATCTATTTTAATATATTATCAAAACTGGATATTAGGCTCTTCGCTCTTTATGTTTTTCTCACTTTTCGATGCCCTCGATGGATCACTGGCAAGAAGGAACAACAGCGCTAAACCCATCGGAGCCTTCTTTGACTCGGTGATGGATAGATTTTCTGACAGCGCAATATTGTTTGCTATCATCTTTTATGCCTTCAATACCGGAAATAGGAACATTTTTCTTCTTGGCCTCTTAGCCCTTATAGCCTCTTTGATTACAAGCTATATTAAGGCAAAAGCAGAAAACTTTCTGGAATTCGGCTCAATAGGCCTTTTGCAAAGACCAGAAAGGGTTCTCATCATATTTCTGATGTTATTATTCCCGAAATATCTTCTTTTAGGTTTGTGGGTGCTTGTTATCGGTGGTTATCTTACTATCTTCCAAAGGCTTTACTCTGCCTACCAAAAATTTAATCAGCAGTCTTTGTCTTAAATCTTTACAATTAATCCTGAATATTCTCGATCACTTATTCATCCACGGCCGTTACTCACTTGACTTAATTGCTCAATAATTTAAATAAATTTCCACAGGATTTTGAGCAATTACCGAATAATTGCTGGAATTTTATAAAAATCCTTGACCAGCTATTATGTGTACCCTAATATCCTTTTGGTTTTTTTATTTCAGAGAACACTATATAATCTTTACCCATGGATACTAAATGAACTATAAAAAACTAAAGAGGAGGCTGAAAAAACCGTGGCAACCTTATAACTTTGAGAAAATAAAATCCCAATATGCCACTCTTTATAATATAAGGCTTAAAGAAAAGAAGGATATAATCGGTATACGGAAGGCAGGCAGACTTGCAGTTAATCTACTCAACCATATTGAGGAACACATAAAGCCTGGAATTACAACCAATTATATCAACTCCCTTGTAGAAGAATTTACCAAAAAAAATCATGCTATATCCGCTCCTCTTAATTACAATGGTTTTCCCAAAAGTGTTTGTACCTCTATAAATGATGTAATCTGTCACGGAATACCCGATGACACTGTTCTGAATGATGGCGATATTGTAAATGTTGATGTTACTCCTATATTGGGGGGATATTATGCGGATACTAATAAAACATTCTTTGTGGGATCTCCTGGTAAGGATGCTAAAAAGATAGTTTCAGTGGCCAGAAAATGTCTTCAACTTGGAATTCTTCAGGTTAAACCAAAAAACAGGATTGGCGATATTGGGTATGCTATTCAGAGATATGCGGAAAGTCAGGGATGTTCAGTCGTAAGGGAGTACGTGGGTCATGGCGTTGGATTTGAGTTTCATGAACCACCACAAATTCCCCACTATGGCAAAAAAGGGCAGGGCATTCCATTTGTCCCTGGTATGGTATTTACTATAGAGCCCATGATTAATCTCGGAAAACATAATCTCCATGTTCTTTCTGATAATTGGACAGTTGTTACAGATGATGGGAGTCTCTCTGCTCAATTTGAACAAACAATTCTGGTAACAAATAATGGCTTTGAGATTTTGACACCATTTGATTAAACCTTGATACTTGATACTGGAAACTTGATATTATGTATCGAATATTGTGGTTGTTGTGTTTATACAGTTTAAAGGTTCGCTAGTATCCATGGAGGAAAATATGTCTGATTTTAAGGATAGGATTATTAGGGCTGCCAAATTAGATGTAAGCCTCTACGAAGAGGTGGAAGCAGATACCACAGCACTCAAACAGGCTATGTTGGTTGTTGTCCTCTCAAGCATTGCCGCCGGGATAGGAACTATAGCCAAAGGAGGCCTAAGTGGAATAATAATTGGCGCTATCCTAGCGCTTATTGGATGGTATATATGGGCCTATATCACCTATTTTATTGGCGCCAGGCTCCTTCCCGAACCACAAACAAAGGCCGACCATGGCGAGCTATTAAGGACTATTGGGTTTTCCAGCTCACCAGGTCTGATCAGGATACTTTGTGTCATTCCTGGTCTGTTAGGAGTTGTTTCAATTATCGCCTCTATCTGGATGCTGATTGCAATGGTAGTAGCTGTCAGGCAGGCCCTTGATTATCAGAGTACCCTAAGGGCTGTGGCTGTGTGCATAATTGGCTGGATAATTCAGTCATTATTCTTTGTTGTGTTGTTTTCGATAATTGGAAATATTTTTCAATAAGTTTTTGATTATATTCTAATAGTCCTTTGTGCCTGCCCATCGATCATCAGTTACTTTAAGCTCAACCTTTTTATGCCTCGCCTCTTCATCTGCAATCTTCTTTTCTTTAGGGCTAAGGTTTAAATAACATTCAGCACAGAGGCCGGTCTTATTGACACACATTCTCATATTATTGCATAGGGCACATGTTCTTTGTTGTATAGCTATGGCTATCCTTTTGGTATCTTTCAGGATAGCAATAATATTGTCCTCCCCACTTCTGGCCTTTCGAACCTGCTCCAGTTGCACTATTTTATGATTATCGCCCAGATCGCTTTTCATGTGCCTTTTTCAACTTAACTAAATTCTATCCTTTTGTACTCCTTCACCGCATGCGCATGGGGCGCTGGCATGGGAATTTCTTCTGCTCGTCTAAACTTCCCACTCTTTCGTAATTTTACTCTCTTTCCCTGGAAATCAAAAGAAATATTTAAGAAAAAAGGGAGAGCTGCTTATCCTGTTTCTTCTTTTTCCCTTTTTCCGCTCTACCCCTCTTAATTAACTCTTCCTTAATATTTTTTAAAAATGGGCTAATAGGCAAATGGAAAGAGTTACCAAAAAGATTTCTTTTTTTTGCATGTGATAAAAAAAGTGTTTGCTTCGCCCTTGTCATACCCACATATAAGAGTCTTCTTTCCTCTTCAATGTCAGAGGTATCTTTTGAAAAGAGTGTATAAGGCAGGATGCCATCCTCGCAGCCTATGATAAAAACATGAAAAAATTCCAAACCCTTTGCTGCATGGATCGTCATGAGGGCAACCTGCTCTGTTGACGGATTGTAGGTATCAGAAGGACTTCCTAACTGTAGCAAGGACAGAAAGGATGAAATATCAGAACCATATTCTTTAGACAAGGAAAAGAGCCGTTCAATAGCATCTTGATGAGATACCATGATGTCAGGGAAAAAGAGTGTAATTATTTCGCTAAAATATTCCTCTATTGAGTGTATGTTTTTATTCCTTTTTATTTTCAAAAGGGAAGATTCAGATAATCCTCTTATATGTTTTTCCTTGAGTCTTTGATGCAATACACTATGAGAGGGCATCATAATAAGACGGAGAACATCTACAACAGTCTTTACTGGCTCCTGCTTAAAAAATGGCTCTTCCCCTACAAGCTGGTAGGGAATACCATGATCATTCATTGCCTTAATAATATCTGGAACCATCCTTGAAAGCCTGAACAAAACAGCAAAATCGGAAAAAGAGATTGCCTCGCTTTCCTCACTGCCATCGGTAATCTGACTATCAAAAGAGAAAAATCTCACGCCTCCCATGAACTTTTCTATAGTTCTTGCCACAAACTCTGCTTCGCTTTTTTCAGTAGAGCACTCACGAATGTCAATTGATACACCCGCTTCTATACCCTCTAATAGATTGCCTCCTTCCCGAGGCCTTACAACCTGTCCAGATGCCTCAAGAATTGTCTTTGAACATCGGTAGGATGTCGTAAGCCCATAGATTGTCGCACAAGGATAGTCATCCTTAAATTGTTTAATAAAGGTATTATCAGCACCTCTAAAGCCATAGATAGCCTGGTCAGGGTCACCAATAGCAAAAATATTAGAGTTCTCCTGAGGCACAAGAAGCCTGATCAGGCTATATTGGGCAAAATTTATGTCCTGATATTCATCAATACATACCCACGGGTATCTTTCTTGTACTATCTCCCGCGTATTACTGCTGTCTCTAAGGAGCCTCACCGGACACACTACAAGATCATCAATATCAAAGGCATTTTCTTTCTTTAATCTGTCTTCATATGCGGCATAAAGGGACGCAAGCTCTCCATTCTCAAGCTCTGAAGGGGTGTGCATCCTGTTTTTTGCCAGGCGTATCTGTTCTGCAACTCCATCAATATCCCTGCGTTTTACCCCCAGAGATGACGTAAAAATATAGGCCTTTTCCTCATTGCCAAAAATAGCAAATCCCGGGGACCTTCCAAAGTGATGCGCATGCTCTTTTAACAAGGACAAACCAAAGGAGTGAAATGTGCTGACTGTAACCTTTTTTAGTATGCTCTTATCATCCAAGCCATCTCTGATTCGCTTTTTCACCTCCTCTGCCGCCTTATTGGTGAAGGTGATGGCCAGTATATTTTTCGGATCTACCCCCCAGGATGTTATAAGGCGCATGATCCTCATTGTTAAGGTTAATGTCTTTCCCGTACCTGGACCCGCCAGAATCAGGCACGGACCCTTATAATGATTTACTGCCTCTTTTTGTATGGAATTCATTGTGATCCCATACGTCGTTTCATGGAACTGCCTTTCACTTTCTTTTAAATCAACTTCCGGTCTTTTTTTATCGACTCGTATATGCAAATCCTCTACACTGATCCTCGTTTTATCTGGCTTTTCATATGACTGGTCAAACAAAGATATCTGGGATGAGAGAGACTGGACTTCTCCAAGAGAAAAAACCTTTATCCGGCCAAACTTGCCATCATATCCCTCCTCAATGAACACCTCTCCGTTCCTGAGCCTTCGGATACCTTCTGCTAATACTTCATCCCCAATTTCTTTAATCTGTTCAAAAGGAAGATCAAGGAGGATCGAGAATTCTGATCCTCCCTTGCCTAAAAGTTCTTCATATTCTTTATTTACCGCCTTGCTGTTTGCGCCAACTCCTTTGATTTCTGCAATAAGATTTTTCAATGGAGTAAGGGAGGAAAACGGTTTTTTATCATCCCTTAACGCCGGATCTGCCCGGTCAGCAAGCTGCATAACCCTATTCAACACCCCTACGGTTACCTTCTTGCCGCATACAGGGCAAATACCTTTGTGTTTTATTGTCTCCTGCGGTGTCCAGCAAATGCCACACTTTCTGTGCCCATCTAAATGATATTTCCCTTCCTGTGGAAAAAACTCTATTGTTCCCAAAAACCTATTAGTATTATCTCCTTTCATTGCGGAAATGATACCAGGATAGGAAAGCTCTGCGTCAAAGAGATTCGCCTCTCTACCTAACTTCTCCGGTGAGTGGGCATCTGAGTTCGAAACGAGTGTATATCTATCTAAAAATGAACAGAGCCAGTTCATAGATGGATCGGATGAAAGTCCGGTCTCAACCGCAAAAATGTTTTCTGTGAGGTCACCAAAACATTCTTCCATTGTATCATAGCCGCTTTTTGCGCCAAGCACAGAAAACCATGGGGTCCATATATGGGCAGGAATAAAAACTGTGCCATCGCCTGCCTCTAAGGCTATCTCTAACAAATCCCTTGATGGTAACCCAAGTATAGGTCTTCCATCAGAGCTGATATTCCCCAATGCTTCCAGCCTGCTTTGTATCTTCTTTACCGCATCAAATGATGAGTATAAAATAAGGTTATGCACCTTTCTCACCCTGCCGTTTTTTTTATAGATATTACTTATCTCCCCAGAAAGAATAAACCTGACTGGTTGCGAAGATGAAGGAATAAGGCAGTCTTTTGTTATACGATATTCATCTTTGAGTTTATATAGTCCATCCTCTGCTGGGACCATCTTCTCTTTTATCTCTTGACACCAGCCTGGATGAACTATATCGCCTGTTCCAATAACCTGGATTCCCTTGCGCCGCGCCCAGAGATCCAAATTCTCTGGGATAAGACTACCGCTGGTAGCAATGGAATAATGGGAATGAATGTGGAGGTCGGCTATAAAACGCATGGTAAGTGGCTATAGTTTGTTGTACGTTGTCTAAATTAACATTTCTTAATCCCTTAATTCATTATTCATGATTGTTTCTGTTTCGGTAGGCGTAAATAACCTCTGCGCAAAAAAGAAATATTGCAGATGCATAAAAGATCCACATGAGCATTAGAATTATTGTGTTTAATGACCCATATACAAGACCAAAATTGGGATTATGTATAATCATCCAACCAAATATATGTTTGGCAATATCCAACATAATGGCACAGATAAAACCTCCTATCATGGCTTCACGAAAGATAATCTTCCCCGGAGTCACTATAGCATAGAGTGCAGTTAAAAAAAGTAGGTTCAATAACAAGGGAAAGATATATTTGAGCCCTACACTATTCAAAAAGATCGGCACCAGGGTGATACCAAAATAGTTATTCAGCATGATAAAGGCATTTACGGCTAAATTAAAAATCTGAAGGAAAATAAAAACAAGACCAACCACAGGAACGAAAAGAAAAGACATTATCTTAGAAACCCAAAAAGGTCTTAGATGTTCACCTTTAAATACCCTTGTCAGGGAAAATTCAATCGAATCAAAAATAAGGGTGCTTGACCATAACATAAAAACAACAGCAAGCCAGGCAAAAATCCCGCTACCCAGGTTTATCCGGCCAACCTCATGTAAAACCTGGTCGCTGATAAAGGGTATGAGTTGATTGATATATACGCTTACCTTTGGTAATACCTCACCCTTAGATCCAACAAAAACACCGACTATGGATATAAGAAGATAGATAAAAGGAATAATAGAAAGAATCGCATAAAAGGAGATAGCAGCCGAAAGATTAAGACATCCATCTTCCTTGAAAGATAGCAAAGATTTTTTAAGGACTCTAATTACACCCATCTATCTGACTTTACGATGTGAGAGGAGATGCACCGTCTCCTTATCTGTATATATAAATATTTCGTGCCCTATAACTTCATCTGCCGTGGGGCCCTTTCTTACCATAGGAACTACATCTATCCTCGTTACATGTCGCCACTTACCAGTAACATTAATCCTGGTGACTATCCCATATCTATCAATAGTATAATTAATCCCGAATTCGTTAAGGACCTTTGTCACAAACCTGTTTTTTCTTTTGCTAACGGTATGTGCTCTTTCTTTCATGGCCCTGATCTGGGTCTGGGACCTTGCATGAGACACAGGAACAGAACAGAAGATAAATAGCGAGAAAATAACGAAAGAAATAAAAGGCGCTAATTTAACTTTCATCTTCCCCTCTTTAAAAATAATTAGCCGCCTAAATGTATATTTTATTAAAAATTATGTCAACAGTGCTTACGTCCCTCAAAGATAGGCAGGATGAAATGGAAAAAGGGGTAAAGAGAGATAGTAATCACACAAAAAAGCGAAAATCCCTTTGGGTAGCAGACTTTAAGTGATATAACCACCCAAAAGAGGCAAAAAAAATCAGTCCATTTGAATATATTGGATTCAGATGCTATAAGGAAACCATAATGAATATACTGATGCGTAAAAGAATTACTAAAGCCCTTCTGCTCATCCTGCTGGTATTTGCCATCGGTACGATCGGTTTTCACTTCCTCCTTGATGGTCTTACCTTTATTGATTCCCTCTATCTGACAGTAGTTACACTAGCCACTGTCGGATATGGAGATTTTTCACCCCACACAAATATGCCCTTAGGAGGAAATCCATATATTATCAAGTTTTTTGCCATTTTTATTATTCTGTTTGGCATGAGCGCCCTTCTCTATGGCATTGGAGTCATGACCGAATACATTGTCTCTGGGGAAATATTGCGTGAAAGGCGCAAGAAAAGGATGCAGAAACTTATTTCCGCCTTGGATGGCCATTATATTATCTGTGGGGGAGGAGAGACCAGCGTCTACATGATGCAGGAATTGGAAAAGACGGCACGATCCTTTGTGGTCATTGAAAAATCAGAAGAACGTATCCAGGAGTTGCTGGAAAAGTTCGAAAATCTCTTGTATGTAAAGGGCGATGCTACTCATGATGAAATTATACAGCAGGCCGGGCTTGATAAAAGCGTGGGCGTTATAGCAGCTCTTCCAGATGAAAAGGACAACCTTTTTGTGACTATGTCGCTGAGCCAGAAGAAAAAAGACAGTGGCAATCAATTCAAAATCGGGGCAATAGTAACACATTTAGAAAAAATGGCCCCTAAATTAAGAAGCGCCGGAGCGGATTATGTTATCTCTCCTGAGCATATAAGCAGCCGGAGAATGGTATCCGAAATGTTCAGGCCAACAGTGACCAGCTTTCTGGACCGTATGCTTAAAGATGACCGTGCGGTCATGCGGTTTGAAGAGGTAACAGTTGCGCCCGGCTCTGCGGTTGCCGGAAAAACCCTTAAGGATTCACGCATCCCTGGGAAAACTGGCCTTGTCATTGTGGCAGTGAGAAAAGGAGGCGCTGGCGAATTCATCTATAATCCTGGCGCTGAACAGAAGATCGAGGAAGGCGATGTGCTTATTGCTATGGGGGCGATAAATAAAATTAATGCCCTGCGAAAACTTTCACAGGGAAAATGAGGGATAATAGTGGATAAAAAATTCCAGAATCATATTATTATCTGTGGCCTTGGATCAACTGCCGTGCAGATTATTGAAGAACTGGAATCCTACCTTGAAAAGCCTATCGAAAATGAATCAATAATAGGCGAGGTAAGGTTCAGAGAGTATCTTGTTATTGAAAGTTCTGGCGAGGCTATAGATAAAATGAGGGCTAAATGGCCAAATATACACTACCTGGCAGGTGATGCAACAGACGATGAAGTGCTTGAAAAGGCCTGCATCAGGGATGCCTATGGTATTTTTCCAGTCCTCTCAAGCGAAAAAGACAACCTCTATATAACCATGGCCGCCAGACAGCTCAATCCGCGCATCAGAATTGTTGCTCGCACAGCCGATGTATTTAATATCGGAAAAAAACTCTTTAAGGGTGGCGCTAACTCGGTTGTCTCACCGAATTTTATCGGCGGACTTCGCCTTATCTCAGAAATTGCACGGCCCCATGCAACGGATTTTCTCGATGAAATGCTACGTAATAAAAATACGCAGTTAAAAATAGCAGAGATTGTTATCTCCGCACATTCAGCGCTCCATGGGCACTCTTTAAAAGAAGCCTGCCTCCCAGAACAACACGGGCTTCTGATCATTGCCATAAAAAAACACGGTGATTCCCACTATACTTACAATCCGTCATATACTGTACGGCTTGAGAATGCTGATACAATCGTTGTATTGGGAGACAGGGATCAGATCCTTGAGTTCAAAAAGCAGGCAGCGGCAGTTTAATCGTTTCGGGAATTCTTTAAACTTTAATAGGTGATTGATGGGAGAAGTGACAGAAATATTTGAAAAGTTATAATATGTGCTTATAATATTTGATATATGTTCGCATTTTTAATAATTTAATGTCCTATATGTATGGTCTGCGTTTTTCATGGCCGCGGGTTTCGTATTTATAGGATAATCAAGAAAAATGATACCTGAATCAAACTTAACCTTTGAGCAAGGTCCTATCAGGCCACCTAATGAAGCACGAAGCCTTCTTTTAAGGGTAACTCGCAACTGCCCCTGGAACCAGTGTATGTTTTGCCCTGTCTATAAAGGGCAAAAGTTCTCTTTAAGAACAGTAGAAGAGATCAAAAAGGATATTCAAACTGCCAGAGATATTGCCGATGATATCAAGGCCCTTTCATGGAAGCTAGGGGAAAGGGGCCTGATAACAAATTCGGTTATAGGCTTTATCCTTAATAATAATTATAGTTATAGCTACCAGAGCGTGGCCATGTGGCTTTATTACGGGACTGGTGAATGTTTTCTGCAAGATGCCGATAATTTTATTATCAAGACCAGAGATTTTGTTGAAATCTTAAGGTTTCTAAGGGAAAAATTTCCCGATTTAAAGAGAGTGACTACATACTCAAGATCAAGAACTGTTAGTCGAAAATCCCTATCTGAAATCAAAGAAATAAAAGAGGCAGGCCTTGATAGGGTACATATTGGTTTAGAGAGCGGGTGTGATCAAATTTTAAAATTTGTGAAGAAGGGTGTTACCGCAGACCGGCATATAGATGCCGGCAAAAAAGTAGTAGAGGCCGGTATGTCCTTATCTGAGTATATTATGCCAGGGCTTGGTGGTGAGGCAATGTGGAAAGAACATGCCGTTGAGACAGCGAGAGTTCTTAACCAAATTAACCCACATTATATAAGGCTGAGAAGCCTTAGGGTTCCTGTTCATGTTCCTCTTTACCAAAAGCTAGTGAATGGGGAATTTAAGATGCTTACAGATGACCAGGTGGTTGAGGAGATAAAGCTCTTTATTGAAACATTAGACAATAATATCACCAGCACTATTACCAGTGACCACATCATGAATCTGTTAGAAGAGGTAAAAGGGAAACTGCCAGAAGATAAGGAAAATATGTTATATGTTATCAAAAAATATCAAGTTTTGTCTGAATCTGAACGGCTTATTTACCGCATCGGCAGAAGAGGTGGTGCATATTCGTCAACAGACGACCTCTATCGTGACCAATCCACATATGATAAAATCAACAGATTGGTTTCGGATTTGTCTTCTAAAGGACCAGATGAGATTGAACATTTTATTAACGAAATGGCAGATAGATATGTATAAGTCTGCTCGCTGCATGTCACCCGTTAATAGTTTGACGCTTAACAGCAATTAAGATGCCCTATTGTCCCATATTTCTTGATCTAAAGCATCAAAACGTAGTAGTGGTGGGCGGTGGCGAGGTAGCTGAGCGCAAAATAAAAAACCTTCTCATCTATGGTTGCACAATATATATAAGCTCCCCTCACCTTACACCTCATTTACAGCATTTGGTTGCCACAAAAAAGATACACCATATACCGTATGAATCCTTAGACACCTATATGGATGATACCTTTATGGTTATTGCGGCCACGGATGATACTGAAGTCAACAGCAAAATTGCATCCCGGGCAAAAAAACATGGCCTGCTGATTAACACTGTTGATCAGCCAAAGGACTGTAATTTTATTATGCCTTCAGTTGTAAAAAGAGGAAATCTCCAAATAGCCATATCTACCGCAGGTAAAAGTCCGGCGTTGGCAAAAAAAATCCGAAAAAACTTAGAGGGTTCGTTTCCGTCAGAATATGATTCATTTGTCGAGCTATTAGGCATAATCAGGACAAAGCTCCTATCCCTGGATCAACCCTCTTCAAAAAATAAGATTATCTTTCAACAACTGGTTGACTCAAATCTTCTCGAAATGATCACACATAAAAATTGGGATGGTGTGAGAGCTACCTTAAAATCTATCCTGGAAGAACATTTTCCGATAGAGGACACCCTTACACAGGTCTTTAAAGAGATATAATACAATGGATACTCTTTTCTTTAGGTTGACTCTTATCGTATACCTCATAGCTTCAGCCGGTTTTTTATTCTTTATCATAAAGAAAAATAAAAATGTCGGGTACTGGTCGCACAGGATTATGCTTTTCGGATTTGCGCTTCATTCAATCTACCTAACCCTTAGCTATTATCATCTCGGCGCTGTGCCTGCGTTAACCTTTAAGACATCCCTCTCTTTTCTCTCCTGGACAATAATCGCCGCATATATCATTTTTCAGGTAAAATTCAAGCTGATGGTGTTAGGTTCATTTGTCGTTCCCTTCTCCACTTTTTTGATGATTATCTCCTCGACAGTCCCGATCTCAACAATCACAGTGAGGCCTATCTTTAAAGGCGTCTGGCTTCCCCTCCATGTAGGCACCTCTCTTTTAGGGGACGGCATCTTTGCTATCGCCTTTATTGCCGCACTTATGTATCTGATCCAGGAACGTCAGATAAAATCAAAAAAGCTTGGAGCCTTCTACACAAGGCTCCCCTCCCTCAATAGCCTCGATTCATTAAATTATCATGCAATAAACTATGGCTTCCTCCTTCTTACTATAGGCATGATAACCGGTTCGATTGTGGCCCAGGGTTCCCATGGCTCTTACTGGCGCTGGGATCCAAAAGAGGTCTGGTCTTTGATAACATGGCTCTGCTATGCAGCACTTGTACATCAGAGGATGGCAGCAGGATGGCGCGGCAGACGTTCGGCCTTTATGTCCATAGGGTGTTTTTTAATCCTTATATTCACCTTCGTTGGTGTCAACTTCTTAATGGAAGGGTATCATAGTTTTGAGAGTTTAGAGAGAAGTCAACTGCCATGATAAAAATAGTCAATATCGGCATGAATCATGAGACTGCGCCCGTTGAATTGAGAGAATTGGCTGCCTTCGGGGGGCATAACATAGATGAAGTTATGAACGCCATCAGCAGTATTAAAGATATCAAAGAATCCATAGTGCTATCTACCTGCAACCGGGTGGAGATACTTTTCACCACAGATAATGAAAAAGGGGGCACAGAATCTGTTATAGATTTTCTTTGCCGCTATAGTCAAATTTCAAGAGAGAAACTATTACCAATACTCTATATCTACAATGATCAAGAGGCAATACGCCATATATTCAGGGTAGGGGCAAGCCTGGACTCCCTGATAATTGGTGAACCCCAGATACTCGGACAGGTGAAAGAGGCCTACAGGATAGCAGTTGATCATAAATCATCCTCTGTAATACTAAATAAGCTGATGCACAGGACCTTCTCGCTGGCAAAAAAAATACGTACCGAGACAGAAATATCAGGATCTGCAGTTTCTATAAGTTTTGCGGCTGTGGAATTGGGGAAAAAGATATTTGGAGATCTCGAAGGGAAAAAGGTTTTGCTCATTGGGGCTGGAGAGATGGCGGAGCTTGCTGCTACCTATCTTGTGCATAACAGAGTGGACAAAATAAAGGTAGCAAACAGGACCTTTCGTCGAGCCGTAGAGGTTGCAGATCAATTTCATGGTGAGACAATCTCCTTTGAAGAGATAGGCGATCAACTGCTCTATATAGATATTGTTATCACCTCTACTGCCTCGCCAGAACCTATAATCTCTTCAGACCAGGTCAAAAAGGCGATGAAGGGCAGAAAGAATAGACCGCTTTTTTTCATAGATATTGCCGTTCCCAGAAATGTTGAATCCCGAGTAAATGAAATAGAAAATGCCTTTGTTTATAACATGGATGATCTAAAAGGCATTATAGAGTCCAATTTGAGTAAAAGAAAAAATGAAGCAGTGAAGGCAGAGCGGATGGTTGATGAGGAGGTCATTAAGTTTAGTGAATGGCTCAAGACACTAGATGTAGTTCCAACTATTGTAGCCCTCAAGGAAAAGTGCAAAAAAATACGCCAGATAGAGCTGAAAAAAACCCTTTCCCGCCTTGGAAATCTTACACCAGAGCAGAGAAAAAGAGTAGAAGATTTGGCTCTATCAATTACCAAAAAGGTTTTAAACGATCCTATAGTCTTTTTAAAGGGCAAGGAAAATAGAAGTTCACGAGATCTTTATTTAGACATCACCCAAAAACTATTTAATCTGGGCTCTGACAATGAAAATACAAATAAAAAAAGTTACAAGTGAGCTAAAGGTAACTTCTCAATAAGTTGGGGCAGCAGCATTAAAAATGCTGCATTTAAGGAGCATGGGTATGTCTTTTTTTGTCTCATGCCCTATAACTGATGCACAGGCAGACCCCCATAAATCGGGACACCAACCGACTAGTCGCATAATAGTAAAATCCACGTTGCACGTGTGTCCCGATTTATGGGGGCACGCTGATGCCCCCTATTTATTAAGGGCATGGAGCAAAAAAAGACATACCCATGCTCCCTAACTTTATGCAGGCCTTGTTGTGCCTTATTGCCCGACAGATACCCCAACTTATTGAGAAGTTACAGCTAAAGTGCCTAAAGTTAAAAGCGAGTTATAGTCATGGTCAGGAATATTCAAAATGGTGAATTTAAGAATTAGTGAAGGTCTCACGCTTCATCCATAGAAGGCAGAAAATTATAACTTTAAACTTTAGGCATTTTTTATTTTAGGCACTTTCATTGAGGTTCACTCCGTTAAAATATTTTAACTGCGCTTAAATCATGCCAAATTTATCAGTTTTTTGACTTCTAAATAAACGGGGGACCTCTCTTTTTAACGGAGTAAATTCTATGGATCTAAATAAAATGACAGAAACTATAAAAGCACATCCCGAATTCCATAAAGCAGGAATGATTGCTACCCATCTCGGTATCGTGAGGTCTTTTTCAAGGAACGGACGCCCTGTTGTAGGGCTAGATGTCGAATTTAAAAACGAAAAGGTTGCAGAAATTGAACAAGATATCAAGTCATTGCCCGGTATAGTGGATACCATTATCGAAACAAATACCGGCTCACTTAATGTGGGCGATGAGGTTGTAGCAATAATGGTGGCGGGTGATACCAGAGACAATGTATTTCCAGCCCTTACTCATGCAATCAACCGAATAAAATCAGAGGCAGTAGTAGAAAAAGAGAAGATAAGAAATTAGGACGCAGATAATTATTTTCTCAAAATGTTTAAAATCTTAATACTCTGCCTCCATCTGCGTCCTATTTTACCTGATCGTCCTTGACATACTGAGATGAAGTGATTCCTATGTCAATCAAGTAACTACTTAGGGGGAATTTTATGGGCATAATAACAGCGAAGCAATTGAAACAAAAAACGGGAGAAATCATCAAGAAGGTCAAGTCGGGTGAACGATTGACTGTCACTTACCGGGGAAAGCCTGTGGCTATCATTGCTCCACCAACAATGGAAGAGACAGAAACCTTAAAAGGATTGAGGACTTTTGATGAAGCGTGGAGAGATATTGAGGCGACTCTCGACAAGAAAAAGCCTAAATTTAAGGGATGGAGGGAGGCCACCGAATGGATACGAAACAGGGCCTCCCTTGGCGCTGCCTTAATGGTGGTGGTCGCACAGAAACATATGCCTTTCATTTCAACAATGGCTACCTGGGATAAGGACCGCCTCGAGAATATTTTCCCTGGTATTGTTTTGACCCCCAAGGAATTCTTGCAATCTTCCGATCTTGGATAGAGCTATCCCGATTCTTAAGGTAAGGGTAAAGGGAGCAAGAAAAATATTTCTAAGAAATTGCACGTTCTGCACGAACGTCACCTCTCGCAAAAACCTCTTCAGGGATAAAAACCTTAGGGAAAATATCTTTGAGCAGGTCTAATTTTCCTATTTTTACCAGCCCGACCAGGATTGTGGAATCACTAACAACAATCACTTTTTGAGCCTTTCGGAAAGGTTATCAGCGGTTTCAAGCTCATGGTTCATTTCATCCTGATCATAATCAACCACAGAAACATCATTATCTCTGAGATACTCTGTGAAATCCCATTTAGAAAGACCTGAGAATTCAGACGCCCTTCCCAATGAAAGGACTTTTTCCTTGAAACACTTCAGTGCGAGAAGCTTTCTAGATTCTCCGGCTATTTTCTCTTTGGTCAACCCAGAGGCAGAAAGGGAAAGGTATAGCTCTTCCGATAAATCTATAACAGCCTGGACATTCCTCATTTTTTTATCCCCTTTTAATTGATCTCACGCCCAATACTTTAATATTTTAACATCTTATGATGAGAAAACTCAAGGAAAAGCGCTGGTTGCTCATTCCGAAAAGCGCAATTGATGATCAATCGCTCCCCCCTCTTCTTTTCAATCGCCAATCATAAATCGTAAATAATCAATCTCATATTAGCCTTCTTTTTCTTGCCTATGCTGGTGTTGACTTCACTACCAACGGAAACACCGGGAATCTTGCCTGCCCACTTGTGCCTCGCAGTGGCAGGCGGGGATCTATGTTTCAATTCTTTGCTCTTATTCTGTGACATAAGATAACAGCTCCATTGCTCTGAAAATGAATCAGGACAAGGATACTTTTCTGTCAGAAATGAAATCAAAGAAGGGAGGCAACAGGGATCATAGTGTAGCAATGAAAATGATGTCGGAGCTTAAGTTTTTCTATCACTGTGGTGTTAAATGCGGAGAAGATGCCTTTTAGGCGTTTAAATTTGCAAGGGATTATTACTGTGGAGGTGATTGGATGAAAGGTGGGATTTATCTATAAAGGCCAATATCAACAAGTCGATACTACAACTTGGTTTATGTTGATTCGGGTCAGAATAAAGGAGTCTTTTAGTCGAAATGGTAGTCCAAAAATACTTATCAAACAAAAGTTCCGAGAAAGGCTAAAGACAGAAGGCTAATTGCAAATGGTATATTTTCAAGTGAGGCAACTCCCACCTTTTCTTTTTCAACTTACAAGACCCTTTTGAGCCATATTAAGCCTTATAGTCTTTTTAAAATATTTGAAAGTTCACGGATAATCCATTGCTGTTCCATCACGGTCTCTTTCTTTAAAGGTTTTTGTTTGGTAAATATAACCATAGAAAGAGATTGTGATTTGATCAATTTTTATTCCAGGTACACACTTTTGAACGTTACTATTCTGCATAAATTTTTCGTGCCTCATCCAACTTGATTGGGCTTAAAGTAAGCTTGAATATGTCCTCCAGGGCGGCAAGTAAAACCCTTTTTACCTGGAAAATGGAAATTGAGGTTTTAAGTAAATCTTGCATTGAAATCATATTAATACCCTCCAAACCACAGGGAGTAATCCATTTGAAAAAAGACATGTCAGGGGATACATTAAGGGCAACACCATGATAGCTGATCCATCTTTTTACGGCCAGGCCAATAGAGGCTATTTTTTGTTCCCCCACCCACACACCTCTCATTCCCTGTCGGTGATATCCATTAAGATCAAATTTTTTTAATGTGATGATAATAGCCTTTTCTAAAAGGGAAACGAACTCCTTTAAACCTAATCGCCGATCCTTGATATTAAAAATAGGATAACATACCACCTGTCCTGGACCGTGCCATGTCACATCTCCTCCCCGTTCTACATAAAATATCTCAGCGCCTTTTGATCTAATAAAATCTTCATCAAAACTGTTATTTGCTTTTAATTTACCTCTTCCCACAGTATAAACGGGCTGATGTTCCACAACTATAAGCATATCTGGAAGCGACCGAGCTATTTTGGCAGCTACGATTTTTCTCTGGAAATGCCATACAGGCTCATAAGACATGATCCCAAGGTCAAGCTGGTAGGTCTGTTTATGGAAGGTAGATGGGTTTTCCCAGTGCATCTGCCGCTGCCTCTGCCAGGGATTCACTCAGGGTCGGATGCGGAAAAGGGACCCTGGACAATTCGTCTATCGTCACCTCTGTCTGGATAGCCAGCACTGCCTGACCTACCATTTCAGATGCGGCTGTTCCGATAAAATGTACACCAAGTATCTCTCCATATTTCTTTTCAGCCACGACTTCTACGATTCCCTCATCCTCCGAAAGGATCATGCCATATGGGTTCATGCCGAAGGGGGCTGCGCCAACAACAACATCATGGCCTGCATTCTTTGCCTCTTTTGGTGTTAAGCCAACACATGCAACCTCTGGCTGTGTAAAAAGGATCCTGGTAAATGTTCGGGGATTAATAGCAGCATCTTTACCCATGGCATTTTCAGCAGCAGTAATCCCTTTTTGGAAGGCCAGATGAGAATAATGACTTGGTTGAGGCTCGGTAAGATCTCCTATAGCATAGACACCCTCTATCCCTGTTTCCATTTTATTGTTTACCTTCAGGTATTGGCTGTCTTCCTTAATGTTAATCTTTTTGAGACCCAGGTCTTTTAAAGAGGCGCCCCTTTCAAGGGTAATTATCCTATCAACAACAAACGTTTCACCGCCATCTTTAGAGCTTAAATCAACATGAAGACCATCCCTTTTTTTACTTACACTTACAATCTCCGCCTTCGTCTTGATGACTATACCCTCATTTTTTATTACTTTTCTCAGTCGAGAGGTGATTGTCTTGGTTTCACCTGAAAGGATAGTTTCATCTTGTGTGGCAATTATAGCCTGTGAACCAAATCTGTTAAGAAACTGGGCTATCTCGATAAGCCATGGACTCCTGCCAAATAAAAGCGCCTTTTTTGGTATCTTTTCTGTGTTCAGAAGGTAATCGCTATTTACCACCTCCGCTAAATCGCCTCCTTCAAACCCTGGCTGCATCCATTGTGCGCCTGTAGCCAGGATAATATTTTTATAAGAAATAATCTTTCCATTGACTGCCAACTTTCCTTTTTCAACAATCCTTCCCCTGCCTTCAAAGATTTCAACCCCATTTTTTCTAAGCGTCCCCCTAACGCCTTCTCTCATAAAGGAAATCAGCTCATCCTGACGTTTTTTAAGTATGGTGTAATCTTTAGAAATCCCATTAAAAGTCAGGCCCATCTCTTTTCCAAGGGAAAGGCTTCGAAGTATGTTGGATGCTACCATCATGTGGCCAAATGGGATACATCCCTTGTTCATACACTGGCCTCCAAGGTTTTCGCACTCTATAATGGCTACGCGGCCTTTGAGCTGTGCAGCCCTGATAGCGGCTGGCGCCCCTCCAGCGCCTCCACCCAAAACAACTACATCATAGATATCTTTGGCCATATCTTCCTCGCTTCTAATTACCCTGACACCGATTTACGCTAATTCCCACTGATTTTTTTCTTTATATTTAAACCTATCTGTGTCCATCTGTGTTCACCCCGTTAAATAAGGCATTTAATTTTTTAGTTTAGCGCTCAATATCTCCCTGCTTCTGAAAGTGATGATGCTTATCATATTTGCTATTTAACGGGGTTAATCTGCGGCTAAATAGTTACCCTCGCTTAAACTATCATTAACACGGGATCTTCTATCATCTCTTTTACTGTTTTCAAAAACCTGGCCCCGGGAGCTCCATCAATAATGCGATGGTCAAAGGTAAGGCTCAAACCAATCCTGGACTCTGGCACAACATGATCATTCTTAATTCCTGGTTTTCTAACAATTCTGCCCACACCCAATATGGCGCTTTCAGGCGGCCTGAGAATGGGCGTAAAGAAATCTATATCGGCAAAACCAAGATTGCTGATTGTAAATGTGCCATTAGCTAAATCATCAGGTAGAAGTTTATTTTCTCTTGTTTTGATAATTAAATCATTCAGTTCCTGGTTGATCTCGGTGAGAGATTTAAGATCAGGATTTCTTATCACAGGCACAAGAAGGGCATCTTCAGATTCCATGGCAACACCGATATGGATCTGTTGCCATACCTTGATTTCATTTTCCTTCACACTTGCATTAATTTTCGGGTGGAGATGGATGGCATTTGCAACGATCTTAACCAGGATAGCATTATAAGAGAACCTTATCCCTTCCTTCATTGATCTTTTATTAAGTCGATCTCTAAAATCGACAAAGGCCTCCCCCCTTGCCTCTGTATGCAAGGTAAGCTGTGCTGTCTGGCTCAGGCTCATATACATGTTATCAAAGATAGCCTTGCGAATGCCTGTGATTGGTATAGTTTCCATAGGTTCTTTGCCAAGAAAATCTTTATCAACCTCTTTTGGTAAAATTTTCTCCTCTTTGCCAATCACCTCTAGTTCTTTCAGAGTTGCCAGTATATCTTTCCTGATAATCCTGCCTGCAGGTCCAGTACCTTTGATTTCAGCCAGATTCAGTCCATGAGATGAGGCCATAGACCTGGCTAATGGAGACGCCTTTATTCGTTTTTCCAATTCAGCCGGGCCAGGCGGGATTTCTTCTCTCTTTGTCACAACCTCTTCCTCTGTCTCATCTATCCTTTCATGAGTCGGCATATCTGCAGGATAATTCTTCAGCAGGTTTTCATATTCCTCCCTGCTCTCTGCAAGATAACCTACTGTCTGATCAACATCATATGTTTCCCCAGTCTTTGCAACTGGATGGATAATACCATCAGCAGGGGCGGGGACCTCAAATGTAACCTTATCAGTTTCTATGATGAAAATGGTTTGATCCTTTTTAACTTCATCTCCTGACTTAAATTGCCAGCTCAGGAGTTTCGCATCTTCCATAGTGAGACCCAATTTAGGAATCTTTAGCTCAATCATTTATTCCCCCTAATAACTTATTGGTTAAGAACTCTTTTGACTCCTTCAATAATATCATCTTTCTGAGGAAGCATAAAATTTTCAAGAACAGGGCTAAAAGGGACGGGTGTATCCTTGGCTCCTAACCTCATTACAGGGGCATCGAGATAATCGAA
>Ga0190359_1000486_pt1 | contig 26626 bp, 23 predicted proteins | sample 48721823_MG_FD_161269 | JGI IMG/M metagenome (GOLD analysis project Ga0190359, IMG submission 161269) | Hydrothermal vent microbial mat bacterial communities from Southern Trench, Guaymas Basin, Mexico - 4872-18-2-3_MG | ecosystem: Environmental > Aquatic > Marine > Hydrothermal vents >... | reverse complement strand
AATCTGTGTGCAATATCATGGAACACAGATTACACAGATTGGAAAGATTTTCACGGATTATTAATCTGTGTTTGATCCGCTTTATCCGTGCAATCTGTGTGCAATATCATGGAACACAGATTGCACAGATTGGAAAGATTTTCACGGATTTTTAATCAGTTATAATCTCTATAATATGTGTAATCTGTGCAATCTGAAATTCATATCATAAATAGTATACGAATATAAATCTATTTTTCTAAGGCTTTTATGAATTTTTTATAAAATCATTAGAGCGATTTGTGAAAAATATAGTGATGATCTAAGAATGACATTAATGTATTCCTTGATAGTTGTAAAAAATCCTTGATCACCTATTCTTGCTTCTGAGCCAGTGGAGAGGATTTGTTGTTATGGAGTCATAAATCGAGACTATACGCTCACGTACTGGCAAGAAGTCTTCGTTGTTTAATAGTGCACCATGTTTATAATTGTTATCTACTGCGATCACTGTTTCGATTTCTTTAACACCATTTTTGATTAAAAATGATCTTGTTGATGATTGTTGTGCGAATATGTTTGGATCGATGTTTTCTAAGAAGAAAAAATAGTTCTCATTTTTAAACGGAGAGCTATCTTTGCACGACTCTATTTCCTTGTAAAAATAATGAGTCGAATCGATATGGCCTGCATTAAATACAGTAAGGTCAATGATGTCTTGATCTTGTTTATCGCGATAGTCAACAATTACACCTGTAGCAGCTGCCATTGAGAAACCATGAAGCATTATAGAATGTACATCAAAATATTCTGCTAGTTTGCTGATAAATGGATAGATGTCATTTTCAATATTCAGGTGCCATCCGCAGGTTTGACCGGGGCCTGTTATATAGTAGGAGTAATCGCCTAACGGTTTTGGATTTCCACCGCACCAATCATATTCACCCATCCAGTACTGCAATGAAAGTACTGCGATATTCTTTATACGTGCCAGATTATACCATTCACAAAAGCGTTTAGTACCAATACCGCAGTGACCATGAAGGTGAATAATCATTCTTTTTTCTTCATTTGAAAAACTATCCCAGTTTTCAGGAAGCCAAACAAATGCGAATGTCTTTACAACATTGTTAGCTAAATAAATAATTTCTGGATAATCAGGATCACTTGTATCGTTGTAGCATGAGCTTAGAATGAGTTCCACATGCGATTGATATATTAGTGTGTCCAGTATTGCACTTTTTGGAAGCGTATCACCCTGCGGCATCTTTGAGCTGATGATTATGGTCTCTTCAGCCTCATTTTCAGGATTTGATGATTTTTGATTACAGGATAAAAACAGGGATATCAAAATGAATATAGATAGATATTTTGTTGTTATTTTGGCCTTCATGATGATTCTCCTCTAAATATTTTTCTTGGTTTTATTACTGGATATTATTATCTTAATCAAATATTTAATTGAGGAAAAATTCTGCATCATGAAAATGATGAAATGTCAAGCATTACCAATTTAATAGTATGAAACATTTTATGCAACTAAAAAGTATCGAAAGGGCATGGGTTATTGGTTAAATGTGAAACTTTCTTACTGATTTCTTATTTTGAATCAATGGAATTTGCAATAGAGATGTTAATTGGATTAAATTAGACGATATTTCATTTTAATTTTTTATTAAAGAAAGGAGAGTTTCAGTATGCGTAAACGATCGATATTCATCAGTCTATTTTTGATTTTATCCATTAACCTGTTGCTTGCTGAAGATTTTAAGGATGAATGTACAAATCTTATTGTAACAAAAGGTGCTTCAAAAACAAATTCTGTGATGATATGTTATCTTTGCGATGCTCCGTTTGCATCTCATCTGCAGATAATTCCTGCAGCAGACCACAAGAAGGGAGAATTTGTACCTTCTGAACAGTTAAGAGGAAATGTAAAAGTCCCCCAGGCAGCTCATACATATAAGGTGTTTGCATCAAACGGTATAGGTCATGTGAATGAATTTCAGGTAGCAATAGGGGAGACAACCTTTGGAGGAAGAAGGGGATTGTCAAATAAGAAAGGGCTGCACTATTCAGATTTGATGACCATTGCTCTTCAGCGGTCAAAAACAGCAAGGGAGGCAGTGGAGATAATTGGAAGACTTGCTAATGAGTTTGGCTACAGGGCTCCTGGAGAATCAATTTCTATTGGAGATAAAAATGAAGCCTGGCTTATGGAGATTATTGGAAAGGGAAAAGAGAAGGGTGCGGTCTGGGTTGCTGTTAAGGTTCCTGATGGATATATATGCGCTCATGCAAATCAATCGAGAATAAGGGAGTTCCCGCTCGACGATCCAGAGAATTGTCTCTATTCAAAAGATGTGATTTCCTTTGCAAAGAAGAAAGGCTTTTATTCTCCAAAGGATGGGCATTTCAGTTTCAGTGATGCATACCACCCTGCCGATGAGAGGGTAAAAAAGATTTGCGCAATGAGAGTATGGAGTATTTTCAGAAGGGCAGCTTCTTCGTTGAACCTATCTCCTGATTATGCAAGAGGTGTTAAGGGTGCAGAACGATATCCTCTTTTTATTAAACCGGATTCGCTCCTGACAACCCGTGATGCATTCAGGCTATTAAGAGACCATTATGAGGGTACTGAGTTTGACATGACAAAAGGAGGAGCTTTTGGGAATCCTTATCAGAAAAGCACTCGAGGAGGGGAAGAGCGGGGAATCTCGACAAGGATTACTGCTTTTTCAATTGTTGTACAACTGAGGTCATCCATGCCAGATATGGTTGGAGGCCTTTTGTGGTATTCCCCTGATGATACATATTTTTCATGTTATGTTCCGTTTTACTGTGGAATAGAGACGCTTCCGGATGCTTATACAAGAGGAGACAGAAACCATTTTTCATGGGATTCTGCATGGTGGACATTTAATTTTGTTTCCAATTGGGCAAATATCAGATATGATAGAATGATAAAAGATATCCAGAAAGAGCAGAATTCAATAGAAGATGAGTTTATGAAAATGCAGCCTGTTGTTGAGAAGACAGCACTGGAACTTTTCAGGACCGATCCGGATGCTGCTCGGTTATATCTGACCAATTATTCTGTGACAAGCGGTTTGAAGGTTTTGGATAGATGGAAAAAATTAGCAGAAAGGCTTATAGTCAGATATACAAGATAGGGCTGTTAAAAGAGGGGACTTTAGAAAATTACAGATAACCCAGGGGCTTTTGCCCCTGGGTTTAGAAATTTAGATCAACCTAATTTAAAGGATTATTAATATATACAGGCAGCAAAATTATATAAGTTAAATCCTTACTTTAATAAAACCATCCGGCCAAAGCAAGATCTCCCCCTGGCTGATATTCTATACACATATACACCGCTACTTACCCGATTTCCTGAAAAATCAATACCTTTCCATGATATTGAATTTACACCTGATTTTGAAATCTTCTTATTGATCCTGTATATCTGCCGTCCCTGTATATCATAAATTTTCAATTGTACATCACATGGCTCTGCAATTTTAAACATTATTTTTGTTTCACAATTAAATGGATTTGGATAGTTCTGATATAATATGAAGGTTTCAGGCCTACTGCTTTTTTCATCCTGTACATTTGTAGCTGGCAGGGCAATTTTAATATCATCTATTCTAATATCCACACCGGCCAGGCTGTGATGTTCCGCAACTATTTCGAAACTCTGAATCCTTGTCCAGTCAAACAGACCCTCAGGTTCATACCATCTGTCATTATCCCAGGATCCGTGTTCCCTGAAACTGCTCAAAGGTATTTGAAGCTCATGCCAATTGCCATCCCATGCGCAGACAGTACTATCAATTATAAACCTCTGCCTCCACGGGTGGTCATCAGGATCATCTGTTTTTGTGTCTATAAACCTCACATCAAACCTGAGATTTTTATAAGAACTCTTTACATAGAAATTAAGGGTATATCCCATATCAACTAAATAGGAGAAATCCCGTACAGGGGCAAAATAGAATCCTACACTGTTGTATAGCCCTGCTCCCTCCCATTTAATACAGAATATTCCCTGTGCAGGATCTTCAGTACAGTAGTAATTCAGTGTGCCAGAGGATATCCAGTTTGAATAATAGATGCGATTTCCAATATAATCATCATAAATTGTAAATCCTGTTGTGTCAGGCAGTATATTGAATTCTTTCTGCGGAGGAGCATTAAGTCCAAGAGCTTCTACAATTGGTATATTAATATCATAATCAAACTGACACGCTGTTCCTGGTTCGAATATACCAAAGTTTCCCGCATAGTTCCACATTGTCCAAGCTATATTGTTTTCTTCAAAGTATGTTCTCACAAGCTCCAGCCACCTTGCCCTGTCTGATGTGGTACTGTTCGGGATATAAGCTCCAAACTCCCCACACCATATCCGAACCCCTCTTTTGTTAGAAAATTCAACGGCAATGTCTATCTGTGATTTAACCCACTCATTGGTTCCCTCTTCAGGATAATTATTATATCTCCATTCGATCCATGTTCCTTTTAATTTTTCCGGCAGCTCAGGCATCCGCGACTCCTCATAAGGAAACGGTACTCCTGCAATGTCCATTGGCGGTGTTACCCAGGTTGCACCCTGATGAGTAAACAGAAACGGCTCGTAGAAATGAAAAGTATAGATTAGATTTTTATCTTTATATTCGGGCATATATTTCAGATTTTGATAGCTGTTCCAACATGCAGGTCCGATTATTATTGTATGCTTCTTATCAATTGAACGGATCGAATCAACTACAGCTTTCTGCATTCGATTCCATGTAGAATCGGCAATGCCATGGGGTTCATTCAAAATCTCGTATAATATTAACTCGGAGCGATCCTTGTATCTTTGGGCAATCTGCTTCCATACTTTTATCAGTTCGTCTAATATTTCAGGAGATGTATTTATATTTACATCAAAACTGTGATTGTCCAGGATCAGGTACAGACCCAGATCTTCAATCCAGTTGATGACCTGATCGAGAAAGGTAAAAAGAAGAGGATCTATTTGATAATCGGGTCCCTCTCCGGTCATGTTGAAAAAGTGTATCGGCAGACGGATATGATCGCAGCCTAAATCTTTTATGTTTATAAAGTCATCCATTGTAAAACGTGTGAACTGAATCCGCTGTGCACTTGGTTTTTCAAACCATCGGGACAAATTAAACCCTTTATGAAATGGTGGTTGAGCAGATGAAATGGCAGAAAATGAGATAAATAACAGTGACATTATCACAATCTTTTTCATTTGCAGGGCCATAGAGATTTTGATATTAATTAATATTTGGAAACATCTATTATCAAGTAGATTGCAGAGTTAATCTCACAACAAATATAAAATGTTAATACCATTTTGATCTCTGCCTGTATAATACCCCGCACCAAACAAGAAGACCCTTCATCCCCATTAACAGGATAAATATCATATTCGATCAGAGATTTGAGTTTTTCAAGTGCTCATGCCCCTGTAGAACAGGAATTAATATTCATATCTTCTCAAGCGTAATATAATAGGGGAGGTAAAAAACCTCGACCCTGTATGAAACAGCAGCCGCATAACCGATTAATCTATTTTCATATGGTTTCAAACTCATGTATACTTTATGGCGGCACAGGGACGCATCTTTGGTCGGTATGTCAAAATCAAAGCTTCCTCGCAAAGTGCCCTGTTTATAGTAGAAAGGTTCAATAGGTTCACATCTCCTATTTTCGTTAATCAGGGTCAGTATTACTTTTCCAGCATCATCAATGTGCAGTTTTATAGGAATCCGGCCTTCATCTGTCCTGATTTCACCCTTCCATTGACCAATAAACTCCTGTGATGGGAACCCTGCTCCCTCTGAACCGATCTTTTCTTTATCCGAACTTGACTCTCTATTCTCCTTCTTTGGCAACATGAGGCGGAGGATCAGCCGACCAATTTCATATAAATCAAGATAGGTACCGTTACACAAAATGGCGATCGCTACATCTTCCGCAGGAACAAGCATCAAAAATGATGATACTCCAGGCATACCGCCACCATGACTTACAACCCGATATCCGAGCATTTCTTTGACATCCCATCCAAGTTTGTAGGGACTGTCTGGTACTCCAGGATCAACACTCGACTGCATTAAATCGATTGTACTGTCGCTGATTATTCTTTTTTGATCAGGCAGATGATCCTTGAGATGGAACATACCAAAAAGCAGAAGATCATGAACACTGGTACAAATTCCACCGCCACCTCTGGACATCGTTTCATAGAATGGTGATCTATTTTTATTTTCCAGATATCTTGCAGCAGTCGAATCATACTCAGCCTTATTGGTAATAACAAATGACCGATGCATACCGAGCGGTTCAAAAACTTCGGATTTTAAAAAATGCTTGAAACTTGTGCCAGAGACCAGTTCAATGATATATTCGGCGATTCCATATCCTAAATTGGAGTACTCATAAACGGTTCCTGGTGGCGAAGTAATAATGGCATATTTCTTAATCGACTCTGAAATGCTGGGACGTTTGATTTGACCACCATCAAAATAAAAGTTCCAGATGGTTGGAAGGCCTGCAGTATGATGCAGCAGGCGTGCTATGGTTGCATCTGCAGCATTTCCATTGCATGGGCTCAGCCCTGTATCTCTAAGATAGGAATTGACAGATTCATTCAAGTCGATTAATCCTCGTTCAACAAGAATCATCATTGCCGTGGCAGTCATCGGTTTTGAAACGGATGCTATTGAATAGATGGTATGAGGCGTTGCAACAATCTTTTTCTCGCGATTAGCCCAGCCGAAAGATTCCTCATAACAAATCCTGCCCTTCCGTGAAATAGCAATTGAAATAGAGGGTGTTCTGGTCGATTCCATTCTTTTTTGAAGGTATGCCTTAAATTCATTAAGTCTTTTAAATGGAGTAGATCTATTTTCTGTCTTTTGATCTGCACAATTGATTAAAAAGAAAATTAACAGAACATCGGTTAAAAAAATCTTGAAAAATCTGGAAAGATTTTTGAATGGAAATTGAAATATGCTCTTCATATTGCATCCATTAAATCAAAATTTGTATCGATTTACATTGAGCTAACTGGACGTACATAGTTTATTCTTACATTTGAATCAAACCAGTCGATCCGGCCGGAAAAAGCAACCAGCCAAATTTTATTGATATCAAGCGTATCCCCTGTTAGAATGCACCACTGCCAACCATCGAAAACTGGATCAATGTAAAGGTTGCCGTTCATCTTGTGATTTTCCAAAATTGATAAAGCCTCTTCTAATGTGGGTAAACGCCATGAATTTATTCCTGCATATTTATCTTTATTTAATTTGTTTATCCATTCCATTGCTTCATTTAAATTCATAAAGTCATTTGAACCCGATTGATGCCATATCAAATTTGTGGCGTGATCTATTACTATTTTTGTATTTTTATTTTTTTTCGTTTCATATTTATTTTCAAATCCACCAGATTTATTCCAGTATTTGTCAAAAAAGCCCTTTTGAGTAACCATCCTCTTTGCTTCGGTCCTTGAAAGTGATGTGCAGTTTGATCGCAGTTTCACAGTTTTTAGACTTGAGGTTTGATTATATATAAAAGAAAAAGAGAAAGAAAGCGCTGCTGCAATTAAAGCAGCGGGTAAAATCAGTGACTTTAAAGAGCGATTGGGTTTCTTCTTCTTTTTTTTGCAATTAAAATAAATTGGCATTTAAAACCTCTATATAGTTATACATTTTTAAGTTAAAAGAAAAGAACCTACTTTGCAACTTAAAATTTGGAGATAATAAAAAAGTTTGTATTGTACTTGGGACACCAAGTTGTGTGATATTTTATTTTGAATCAATAAATAAATGGGATTTAAAAATTCATTGATTTTAATCTAAAAAATAGTTATTCTTATAAATAATCTATATCCAATATCTTATGAATCTTCTTGAAAACAAATTCAAAAAACTTAAGAAAATTCTCTGCCAGATGGATTCTCTTGTTGTTGCCTTTTCAGGTGGAACAGACAGTACTCTCCTTCTCAAGACAGCACATGATCTTCTTGGAGAAAAAGTTCTTGCAGTAACAGATGCATCGGAGATTCATCCATCGCGAGAACTCGAAATGGCAAGCCGATTTGCAAAAAGATGCGGGATAAATCACATAATCATAAAAAGTGGTGTTATGGGAAATGATGAGTTTTTAAAAAATTCACCCAGGAGATGTTATCACTGTAAGAAAATGATATTCAAGGAACTTAAAAGGATAGCAGCCGAGAGGGGAATTGAGTTTGTTGCAGATGGATCGAACTATGACGATCTTAATGACTACAGACCGGGAAGGCTTGCCCTTGAAGAGCTCAAGATCCGCAGTCCAATGGAGGAGGCAGGCCTAAAAAAAGAGGAGATCAGAGAACTATCAAGGATGATGAACCTGCCGACATGGAACAAACCGCAGATAGCATGTCTTGCAACTCGTATTCCCTATGGATCGGAAATTACAAGTGAAAAGTTAAAAAGAGTTGAAATGGCAGAGAAATTTCTTATAGATAACAGATTGAGTCAGGTAAGGGTAAGGGACCACGAAACAGTTGCAAGGATCGAGATTGGAGGAGGAGAAATAGAGAGGTTTTCCGATGAACATTTCTCCAAGATGGTGGTCTCTAAATTTAAAGAACTAGGGTATACATATGTCACGCTAGATCTTGAAGGCTACAGGAGTGGAAGCATGAATGAGGTCATCAAAACAAATGGATAGAGACCAGGTGAAAAGATTGCTTCAACAGGTAAAGAAAGGTGATTTAACTGTTGAAGATGCCATGGAAAGATTAAGATCCCTGCCGTATGAGGAGCTCGGATTCGCTAAAATCGATACACACAGATCATTGAGAAGGGGATTTCCCGAAGTGATATTTTGCGAGGGGAAGACCAATGACCAGATAAAAGAGATAGTGAAAAAAATGGCTTCTACAAATTCTGTCATACTCGCTCTCAGAGCAAATGAGGATGTCTATCTCTCGATAAAAGATGACCTTGAGGGGGTGCAGTATCACAAGGATGCAAGAGCGGTTGTAATTGGGAAAATACCCAAAGTGAAGACAAAGGGAACAATACTTGTTGTATCGGCAGGAACAGCAGACATTCCAGTTGCAGAGGAGGCAGCAGTAACTGCAGAGGTAATGGGAAATCGTGTCGAAAGGCTCTATGATGTTGGCATAGCAGGAATTCACAGGCTGCTTTACAACAGGGAGAAGCTCTTTACTGCAACAGTTCTAATAGTCGTGGCAGGGATGGAAGGTGCCCTTCCTGGAGTTGTAGGAGGCATGGTAGATAAACCTGTAATTGCAGTTCCTACAAGCATAGGCTATGGTACAAACTTTAATGGCCTCTCTGCTTTATTAACAATGTTAAATAGCTGTGCACCTGGAATAGGCGTTGTAAATATCGACAACGGATTTGGTGCTGGATATCTTGCAAGCCTAATCAATAGTATGTGTGGAAGCAAAGGCAAAAGGAGAGACTCTTAAAATGAAAATAGCATATTTCGACTGCTTCTCAGGAATAAGCGGAGACATGATAATCGGAGCATTGATAGATGCGGGCCTTAAGGTCGGGGAGCTCAAAGAGGAACTGCTTAAACTGGACCTTGCTGGATATAAAATAACTAGTAAGAGATCGAAGCGAAAGGGAATCGCTGGAACAAGGTTTATTGTACAAACAACCGAGAAACATGAAAAGAGAAACCTATACGAGATCCTTGATCTCATCGATAACAGCAGACTCGAAGATAAAATAAAAAGGGATGGGAAGGTCATCTTTAAAAAATTAGCAGAGGCGGAAGCCCGTATACACGGCACAGAAATAGAAGATGTGCACTTTCATGAAATAGGGGCAGTAGATTCCATAATCGATATTGTCGGTGCACTGATCGGTCTTGAGTCGATGGGAATAGAAAGGATTTTTGCGTCAAACATTCGAGTGGGAAGAGGAACCCTAACATGTTCTCACGGCACACTTCCAGTGCCCCCTCCAGCAACTGTCGAACTACTCAAGGGTGTGCCGGTATACTCTACTGGAATAGAGGGCGAGCTGGTGACCCCAACAGGAGCAGCAATCATTACAACCCTGTGCCATAGGTTTGGCCATCTGCCTTCTATGGTAATAGAAAAAACGGGATATGGGCTGGGAAGCCGCAACTATTCGATTCCAAATGTTCTGAGAGTGATCATTGGAGAGCGGTCAGATAGGATCGATGAAGACGCTGTAAGGGTGATTGAGACAAACATAGACGACATGAATCCCCAATTTTACGACTATATAATCGATAAACTCTTTGAAGCTGGTGCAAGAGATGTGTTTCTTACACCAGTAATAATGAAGAAAAATCGTCCAGGCATAATTTTAACAATAATTTCACCTCCAGAGAAAACCGACGAATTGACAGGCATAGTATTTCGTCAGACAACTACATTTGGTGTGCGAATATCAGATTTGAAGATGAGAAAGATTCTCAGTAGAAAAATAGAGAAGGTAAAAAGTCGGTGGGGAGATGTAAAGGTAAAGATAGGATTTTTCAATGAATCCCAGAGATATGTTGCGCCCGAATATGAGGAGTGCAAGAGGATTGCAAAAAGACACGGAATACCGATCCGCACGATCCATGATGAGATAAAGAGAATAGCAGAGGAAAAGATTTTTAAAAAAAATAAAGACTAGAGTTGTTCTTAAGAGGGCTACTCGTTTTCTGTTATGACTCTTATCAGATCCGCCCTGTTTCTGCATTCGAAAAGCATGATACCATTTTCCGAAAATATTTTTTTAAGATCTAGTTCTCTGATCTTTTGATCATAATTTTTTTTATTAAAAGTAGTGGACAGAAACTCAGAACGCCTGACATGTAAAAAAATCATGACCACGTCGCTCTCTTTGATTCTTCTTTCAGAAGCATTCCCCATAAACACAACATCAAGGTTTTTTGGATAGCTGTATTGAAAATAGAATTGGAGTGATTTTGGACTGCGAACATCTGAGCAGAGCAGTAAAAACTTTCTATTCTTTTCAGCATAAACCCTATCTGATAGGATCTTCATTGCATGCGATTCTGACGCCTTATTCGAAGGCCATGAAAATGCATAAACAATAAATGGAAGAGATATGATGAGAGAGAAGATCAGAAAAACAACTTTTGTGTTTAAATGGCCAGCATTTTTAAATTTCACAAATAGCCATCCAGCAGAGTGTCCAGCAAGAATCGCCATGCCGGGAAGTAGAGGCAGAGTCATTCTTGGAAACATGGGCATCGGTTGATAGGTAGTAAAACTGGTCGTTCCAAACCAGAAAAAAAGGAGAGTGGAAAAAACATAACATGCCCAGAACCTCAGCCTGCGGGGAAGAATCCAGATAGAGAAGAGGGAGAGAATCGGGATTATACCATAAGTGGAAAGAAAAAGCCTCACTGGCCAGATTGTAAATCTCTTGAAAAGAGTAATCAAAGAAAGCTCTTTCCATGTCCAGAGATGATGCGTAGATATGTTCTGGATGCTGTAGAAACGGGCCAGAGGATTTCCCCATATTAAATCACAAATCACAAAATAGAAAGTAGCAACAACAAGCGCAGAAATAACGACAGGCAAATAAAACCTCCTTATGAGGTTGTAGTTGCTCTCCTTCAAATCTGTGATAAAAGCATATATCCATAGTGGCAAGACCCAGTAAGCGCTCATCTTGGCCATGAATGCAATAAATAGAAAGAGTACAGCAAGCACTGGATAAAATGTGTTTAAGAACTTTTTATCAAGAACTTTCTTTCGATAAAACAGAAAAAGTGAAGAAAGCGCCATGAAAGATGTTGCGATTATGTCTGGATACAGAGAGACCGACTGTTTGAAGAGCAACACACTGGTTGAGCAGAAGAGAAGTGCAAAGATCCTGCTTGGATATTCCGAAAGCGACGACCATACAACTACCATGATGATTAGTGTAGATATAAGAGGCCACAAATTTGTTGAAAATATATTCACACCAAATATTTTATAGAATAGAGATACAGGAAGAAATACTGCCAGTCTGTGAGTCGTAACATGATTGGCGATTGAGCCCAAAAAATTTCCCTGAGTCACTCTATGTGCAAGAAGAGAATATGCCCATGGATCAGATGCAATAAACTGCTTGGGATATACGATCCAGAGAGAGACATATAGAGCAAGAACAATAAACAGTGCATGTCTGCCAATTGGTTGAGCCGTTCCAGTAAAATATTTCTGATCTCTATGCATTTTGCTTAACAATAAATCTTGATATACTTTCCATTTCTCTAATTATTATATTAAAAGAAAGTAAAAATTTCAATTAAAAGTGTGATTTGACAATCTCTTTTAATACAATGCCGTTTTTTGGAGCATGAGCCCCAATATCATTATTAAAAAAAACATAGACTCTTTCTGCACCTGAACAGACCAGCCTCTCGATCATTCTGCCAATCTCTTCCAGCTCTTTGTGTGAATAGTCATAATCATACCATGATTTCCGTCCATGAAGCCGAATATATGCAGTACTGGATGTTATCCAATCCACTTTCTCACTGGTTGGAGAATCCACAATACAGAACACAGAGCCTGTATCGATCAGGATTTGTTTTGTCTCATCTCTTATCCATCTGCTGCTGCGAAACTCAACCGCCACTGTTGCCGGATCATCAAATGCCAAAAGTGCTTTCCTCAGCCTCTCTGGTTCATACTCGAGTCCAGGAGGCAGTTGCATGAGAGTAAGTCCAAACTTATCTCCAAGAACAGATACTGAATTTGAGAAGACCTTAATATCCTCATCTACATCATCGAGACGCTTGCGGTGAGTAATCCACTTTGGAGCCTTTAATACAAATTTGAATCTTTGGGGTGAACGTTCATACCACTTCCTGTATGTCGTCTCTTTAAAACTCCTATAAAATGTTGCATTTATCTCAACGGTCTGGAATATCTCTGCATAATATTCTAACCATCTGCTCTTGGGCAGGTCAGGCGGATAGAATTTCCCGCGCCACTCATCATAGCTCCATCCAGAAGTTCCTATCAATATTTTATTCTTATTACTCAAGATTTACGACTGTCTAAAGGAAGAACGATCTTAAAGACAGATCCCTCCCCAACACTGCTTTCCACATCTATTCTGCCATTATGCACATCAACAATCCACTTTGCAATAGCAAGACCGAGTCCGCTTCCTCCAAGCTCTCTAGAACGCGACTTGTCCACCCTGTAGAACCTATCAAAAATCTTATCAATATCCTCAGAAGGAATTCCCACTCCACTATCTTTAACCCAGATGATTACTTCAGATCGCTTCTTCTCTAAGCCTATAGATACCCTGCCACCTGGTTCTGTATATTTTATTGCATTGTCTATCACATTCCAGAGCAGTCTGATCAACAGTTCCTCATTGCCAGAGATCTGTACCCTGTCCAGCTTTTTAAGTTCAATCTTCAGCCTCTTTGAGGCAGAAAGAATCTTTGCATCCTCGAATGTCTCTTTTACAATTTTATCGAGGTGTATTCTTGTAAAATCATAGTTTATTCTTCCTGTATCAATATCATTGATCATGAGAAGCTTGTTTGCAATCGAAGACAAATAGTGCATCTCCTCCAGAATGCTTTCCAGTGTTATCACAACATTATCAGGACACTTTTCATCTTTTAGCAGTTCCTCAATTTCACCCTGAATAATGGTAAGAGGAGTCCTGATCTCATGTGCAGCATCATGAGAGAATTGCTGTACTGTGTTAAAAGACTTCTCAAGCCTGTCGATCATTGAATTAAGTGTAACTATGAGGTTTGTGATCTCGTCTCTTCCCTTGGGTATCTTTATCCGCTCATGGAGATTTTTTGACGTGATCCTTGCAGCAGTACGATTGATGTTATCTATCACGCTTAGTGAGCTCTGGGTCACAAAATAACCGCATATTATCGAAAGAATAATGCCGATGGGAAAAACTATGAAGAGTATCTCAACTATCCTTCTCTTAACATTGTATATAGTTGTCAGACGGCACCCAAGATATACCTTATATCCAAGTTTGTCGATACAGCATAAAGAAAAAGGAGTACCAGAGAGCATTATCGTACTTGGTCGGGTCATCTTTAAAGAAAACGGTTTAATTGAATCTTTATACTCTCTGTATCTTCTAGTTAAATACATCAGCCTGTTGCCCATGAAAACAAAGAGTATATATCGATCATCAGAAACATCTGTCAGCTTTCTGATGTTCCAGAAATCGGGATAGTGCCTCCTTTGATAGACTATACTTTCGAAAAATTCTCTGCTCGACTCTGGCGGGCACTCAATCTCTTTCAACACCCTGTTTACCCATTTAACCTTTTCGACCAGCCGCGTATCGATCTCTTTGTGCAGCTGATACCCGAGGATCGTATAGAGCAGAATGAAAACTATCATCAGGGTTATGAAGAGCAACCCGATATACAGAGAAATTATTTTGACTTTATATCTGCTTATCATTACACTTCCTATGTTTTAAACATATATCCATATCCCCTGACAGTATGAATGAATTTTTTTGTATGACCCTCATCAATCTTGTTTCTCAGCCTGTTGATATATACATCAATAAAATTTGTTCCTCTGTCAAAATCGTAATGCCATACATGCTCGGAGATGGTCGCTCGATTGAGAGCCCTGTTGGCATTATATGCCAGAAACTCCAGCAGAGAATATTCCTTTGCAGACAATTCAATCCTTTCTCCACTGCGAAACACCTCTCTTGTTATTGGATTTATTTTCAGATCATCAAACTCCAATACAGGGCTTTTCTGCGGTCCGCCTCTCCTGAATAATGCCCTCACTCTTGCAAGCAGCTCTCCAAATGCAAAGGGCTTTACCAGATAGTCGTCTGCACCCACATTGAGTCCGTCTATCCGATCCCCTACCTGCCCCTTTGCCGAAAGTATCAATACCTTGGTAGTTACTCCTTCACTTCTTATCTGTCTGAGCAGAGAGAGTCCATCCAGTTTGGGAAGCATAAGATCAAGAATTATCACATCATATGAGTCATCATACGAAAGCCGCAATCCTTCTGCTCCATCGTGTGTAACATCTACTGCGAAACCCTCATTTTCGAGTCCCTTTTTTATAAAGGAGGCTACCTTCTTTTCATCCTCGATAATGAGAATCTTCATATCATCTCCAATTCAATTTTTTTTAAATATAACTTCATTTTTATATATAAGCAAGTCTTTCACCAACAATGGTTGAAATTATTAAACAATTTAATTCAATATTAATAAAATTGTAATGGTTCTGTAATATTAAAATCGTATATTTTAATGAATCTTAAATTTAAATGAGGTAATTAAGATGAAGAATGGTCACACTCTAACTCTTGCTGCAATCTCGATGTGTTTTATGCTTATTGCTGGTCGATCATATTCTCAAGAAACTGGATCTGAGGATCTGCTTAGAGAGAAGGCTGTAAAGGTCTATCTCAACTTAGGCGGAAGGGGTTTTCGAGGCTATACAGATTATATCAAAGATGAGATCCCATTTGTCAACTATGTGCGCGACAGAAAACAGGCGCATGTCTACATAATGCTGACAACAGAGAGGACAGGCAGCGGGGGTACTGAATATACAATAACCTTGTTCGGGCAGAAAAATTTCAATGGAATAAACGATACACTCAGGTATGCATCAAAACCGTCAGAGGCCTATGAGATAACACGTGCCGGGGTCGTAAACAAGCTGAAAATAGGACTGATGCGGTACATCGGAAACACACCTCTTTCAGACTATATATCAATCTCATATAAAAAAGAATCAAAGCCAACAGAGGTTGTAGACAAATGGAACTTCTGGGTATTTAACATCGATTTCGGAACAGATCTGGGCGGGCAGAAATCGAGAAAAGACGTTGAGTTCAATGGAAACCTCTCTGCTGACCGCGTAACTCCAGAACTGAAACTTAGTTTTGGTGTATATTCAAACTTTGAAACTAACAAATTTGATCTGGGTGATACGACCATAGTAAGTACAAGAAAGAGATCAAACTTCAGAGCACTTGCTGTCAAGAGTATTAGCCAGCACTGGTCTGTGGGTGGTTTTGGCGGTGTTAGTTCTGATACAAGGTTCAACAATAAGCTCACAATTGATATTGCTCCTGCTCTTGAATTTAATGTGTTTCCATATTCTGAATGTACAAGAAGGGAATTCCGTTTTCTCTATAGGGCAGGATACAACTATGTAGACTATTATGATAAAACGATCTACTATAAGACGCATGAAAATCTTTTTTATGAGAGCCTTGCAGCAATATTTGAACTAAGGGAAAGATGGGGTTCATGGACTGCATCATTAACAGGAAAACACTATCTACATGACTTCAAGAAAAATCACCTTACATTCAGTAATTATCTCAGGATCTATCTATTTGAAGGATTCTCGATAAGAATATCGGGAAGGGCGTCGATGATCCACGACCAGTTATATCTACCAATGGGTGGTGCTTCAACGGAAGATATTCTCCTGCGGAGAAAGGAGATAGCCACAAACTATGATTTCAGATTTGAGTTTGGCATAAACTATCAATTCGGTTCAATATACAGCAATGTTGTCAATCCGCGATTTGGCAACAGCGGCAGGTGGCACTGATTAATAGCAATTAATAATCAATTAACTTCTCTTTTCCTTCCATTTAAATGCCCGGTACTCATAAGAGTGCCGGGCATCTTCTCATTTAAATATCTTTTCGATTTTTCGGCATGTTCTGTGGTTTCGATTATTTAAGATATCTATCGAACCACTCGATCATACGCTTCATAATGTCGATCTGCTGTTTTTCTTCTCTTGCCCCATGTCCCATTCGAGGATATTTGACAAATTCGGTCTCAACACCATATCGTCTCAATCCTCTGTAGAACTGCTGGCACTGGCCTATTGGGTCGGTACTGTCTCTTTCTCCACATAACAGAAGTGTGGGTGTCTTAACATTTTTTACATAGGTTACCGGCGATCTTTTGATAAACAGGCCAAGATTCTCGTAGGGTGTTCCGAGTGCCCATGTGTCTCCTATGTTTACCCCATTACTCTCGGTTCCAAATTCACTGGCAAGGTCGGTCATTGGTGCACCCGATACAGATGTCTTGAATCGATTGGTTTGTGTAACTGCCCAGGCTGCCATGTAGCCTCCATATGACCAGCCGCCTATTCCGACTCTTTCGGGATCTGCAATACCCTGGTTTATCACAAAATCCACGCCAGAGATCACATCTTTCCAGTCACCTCCGCCCCAGTCGTAGCGGTTACTTATCATAAACTCGTGGCCATATCCTGTTGAGCCTCTGATATTTGGACAGAGAACCGCATATCCCCTTGTTGCTAAAAGCTGGGTCCAGGAATGGAATCTATGTGACCATCGCGCTGTTGGGCCTCCATGAATGAGCACTATGAGAGGAATCCTTTCTCCCTTTTTATAATCCAATGGTTTATAAAGTGCTGCCTCGATCTTCATACCATCGAAGCTTTTGTATTGAAATATTTCTGGTTCTGCAAGATTAATTTTTTCCCACTCATTATTGAAATGTGTTACCTGTTCTGCACTGCCAGAATGTGTTGATATCCAGAGTTCGGGTGGTTTTGTGGCTGTTTCACCAACAAATGCAATAATTCTAGAATATGATGCAAAAGAGTATGATGGATATACCGCAAAATCTTTTAATCTTTCTGCCTTACCATTTTTTGAAACATTATAAAATGTGGTTGTAAATCCGGTTGCTGCGAGAACGAGAAAAGAGCCATCCTTTTTCCAGTGATATGAATAGATAAGACGGTTAATGGAGGATTTTGTAAGATTTACTGCTCTGCCACCTCTCAGGGGCCGGATGTAGAGGTCATAAGCACTCGGGCCGTCTTCTGTTCTTGCTCCAAGATAGGCCAGTGTTTTTCCATCCTTTGAAACATCGAGACGCCTGAATGGGCCGCGAGGAGTCTCGATTTCTTCCATCTCTTTGTTTTTTATATTAAGCAGGTAGAGACGATTCGAGATTAAGTCGCGCCGTGGATTGTCTGTGGCAGAGATAAGCAGGTGTTCCCCATCAGGTAGCCAGACGAACTCTGAAATTCGCAGCTTCTCCTTAGTGAGAGTAACAACATCGCGGGATTGGATGTTAATCACACGCAGTCGGGGATCTCTGATGTCTTTGTCAACAACTACGGCATCTCCTCTTTCTTTGATTTTTTTCTTTTCCTCTTCGGTTTTTGGATCAGACGATAAAAAGGCGATTTTTGAGCCATCGGGCGACCATTTAAAGGAACGGATACCTGTTTTGCTTTGTGTTAAGGGTTCGGCCTCTCCTCCATGAATTGATATGATAAATATTTGTGTGGTTTTGTAACGATTTGACAGGAATGCCAGTTTGTCTCCATCGGGTGAGAAGCGGGGCGAATGGTCCGATTTTCTTGAAGTAGTAAGGTGAGTCAATTCTCTGGGTTTTATGGAAAAAATCCAGATATTGCTTTTTCGGTCGCTTCCCTTTACAGGGTCTGTAACAGTGAAGGCAACTTGGGTTCCATCATGAGAAATATTTAAATCAGATATGCGTTTTCTCTTAATTGCCTGTTCGGGAGTAAGTGCTACTGATTTAACCGTATCGACATCTGCTGAAGTTTTTTTATTCAGAATCCTGGCCGATGCAGGGCAAATAGATAGGAGCAGGAATGTCAATACAAATAACAGATTAAATAGTGACTGCGATGATCGGGCGACAACTCTTTTTTTCATAATAAATCTCCTATTTTATTAAAAATACAATTAATATGTTTTGTCTCAAAAGTACAGATGTTCATCTCGAAAGTGCCCGTATTATAATGTTAGCGGCCAGTCTACTCGTTATTCCGTTTAAATCGTATTTGGGATTGACCTCTGTAATTTCTATGATTCTGGTTCTTGGCTCTTCTGCTGCAACGTCTGCAATTTCGCACACCTGTGTAGCTGTCAGTCCCATCGGATTTGGATCGCTGACTCCAGGTGCCTCTACTGCTCTGACTACATCAAGGTCGAATCCCCAAAATATTGCGTCTGCGTTTGCTGATTTTGCTGTAGACCGAATCGTTTCAGCAACACCATCTTTTCTTAACTGACCAAGATAGTGAATATGGCAGCCTAAAGATTCTACATATTTTATATATTTAGGAGAATTGGCAAATGAATTTATCCCTACTTCATGGAATAGTTCTGGTAATATTACCTTTTCATCGAGCAGTTGGCGATATGGAGTACCACTGTTGCGCTGCCGATCTGCTCTCACATCGAGATGGCGATCAATATTAAAAACGAGTATTCGTTCCATTTCAGAGGATAGTGCAGAGCAGTCGGGGTAAGATATATCATTCCCGCCGCCCAATACGATTACCTTTTTTCCATCTTTGATAATTTGCCGCACTATGCTGAAAAGTATATCATGAGTTTCTTCGAGACTGTTTTTTATTTTTATATTGCCGAGGTCGAAAAGCTTAAGGTGGGTATGGGACTCAGAAACAGGGTATCGATACAGGGAACGCCTGATTTCAGCAGGAGCCAATCTTGCGCCCCTTCTGCCTTTATTACGTATTACTCCCTCATCTTGTGGACATCCAATAATTACTTCGTTTGCTATATCATATTCAGAGAAATTGTACTTTACCACATCACCCAGTCGGATGTCATTTGGATCATCTCTTGTAAAAAAGAGTGTTCTGTCTGGAGGGTCGATATATTTTAAAAGATGTTCCATTTTTTAAAATTTAATAAAAATGAAAATAAAATGAAACTACTAAAATCTGTTGAGAGAAATAAGAAGGGGTCACGCATTGACTCAAAGATAAAGTAAGTTTATATGAGAAGACCTTTTTTAAAAATTGGTCATTTCCTCATAATAGAGGTAATCATAAAATAATGGTATTATTTAGCAAATTGTTGCCTTTGGATTGCGCTAGCATTTTGCCGCTTTAAAAGCGACGCCAAGGCGTCGCAATCCAAAAACAGAGCTTTTAACATATTTGGGTTCCCAGGCAAGCCTGAATTACTGAAATGAATTGGGTATTCGACCTTTAGCTTAAGGATTTGCCGAAACTCAGGAGGTCACCCAGCATAGATATACTGTGTGATCATATAGGAAAAACTATACTACTCTTCATCATCCCTTAGGCATTTGATATCCCCCTTTGCCAAAAGGAGATTATAGGGGGATTTGTTGTTAGAGAATAAATTGTTCACTCCTCGTTCCCAAACAGGAGTTTGGGAACCAGAGGTAAATATCTTTGGTTACATTTTATTTTGGGACAACACGGTCATTCAATAAAATATAAAAAATGCTTGACATTATCATTTATTATATTAAATTGATAATAGTTCCTATTATTATTATGGGTATATTTTGTCAAAGAGAATAATAAAATCAAGCAAACAGAGAGACCTGATCCTCAGGATACTAAGATCAACAAAATCTCATCCTACTGCCGACTGGGTTTATGATCAGGCGCGGAAAGAGATGCCAAAAATCAGCAAGGCCACGGTTTATAGAAACCTCAACCTTCTCAAGGAGGAGGGCAAAATCAGGGAGTGTACAATTTGCAAGGGAATCATACGTTATGATGGCGATGTTCGCCTTCACTACCACATAAGATGCATCGAATGCGGTAGGATAGACGATGTTCCAATAGTTACATCGGTCGTATGCACCGAGGAAGTAGCCAAATTGTCTGGTTATATAGTACTGTCGCACCATCTGGATTTTACGGGGATTTGCAGTAAATGCCAGGAAAAAGAGAAGGAAAGAATTAATAAAAAGAGCGGGGCGGGTAGAGATTAATCTGCGCCGGCCTAAAAAATCTTAAGTAAAACAAAAAAAAAGAAATATTAAAATGAAAAAAATGACGACTAAAAACATGGAACAGGCCTTTATTGGCGAATGTATTGCCCACATAAAGTATATTGCATTTGCCCGGCAGGCAGAAATAGAGAACAAACCCAACATTGCAAGACTTTTCAGGGCAATCAGCTTTGCAGAACAGGTTCATGCTCTAAATCATCTGAAAACACTCGAAGAAATTGGAACCACAGAAGAAAATGTTCAGAATGCCATAGATGGAGAAAACTTTGAAGTAGAAGAGATGTATCCTGGTTATGATGCAGTGGCAAAATTACAAAACGAGAAAGATGCAGTCAGGTCCATACACTTTGCAATCGAATCCGAAAGAATCCATTCTGCAATGTACATAAAGGCAAAACACTCTTTAAGAGAGGGAGAAGATTTAAACCTCGGGAAAATCTATATCTGCACAACTTGTGGATATACTGCAGAGTCTCCATCCCCAGAATACTGCCCGGTTTGCGGACTTAGAGGAAAAGAATTTGCAGTCTTTTAGTAAAATAGGAGGTAGGTAAGATGGCAGCAAAGAAAAGTATGTACGAGAATGTATCCATTCAATATAATATCGCAGCCGATATAATGGATCTGAATAAAAATGTAAGAAACATTCTCTCAAAAACAATGAATGAGATAACTGTCAATTTTCCTGTGAAAATGGATAACGGCAGGGTGGAGATTTTCACTGGGTATCGCGTTCAGCACAACAACTGGTTGGGACCATTCAAGGGTGGGATAAGGTAAGACATTGAAGACGAAACATCGAGACCAAGTAAATAGGTTGGGACCATTCAAGGGTGGGATAAGGTATCATACTATGGTGGATATCGATGAGGTTCGCGCACTTGCAACACTGATGACATGGAAAACGGCCCTTTCAAACATACCGCTTGGAGGAGCAAAGGGCGGAGTTCGGTTCGACCCTTACAGATACTCGAAATCTGAACTCGAAAGAATTACACGTCGTTTCACATATGCGCTTGGATGCAATATTGGACCTGACTATGATGTTCCTGCCCCGGATGTAAATACAAATCCTCAGATAATGGCATGGATGCTCGATACCTATTCTACAACAGTACCTCCACAGGAACGCCAGCGCAGTCTTCACGTTGTGACAGGAAAACCAGTAGAGCTTGGAGGCAGCAAGGGAAGAGACAAGGCCACTGGTCAGGGAGTTGTGTTTATCATAGATCACTGGGCAAAGGTTAAAAACTTTAAATTGCAGAATGCAACTTACACACTTCAGGGCTTTGGAAATGTCGGCTCGTGGTGCGCAAGACTGCTTAAACCATACGGAATCAAGCTCATTGCGGTCGAGGATCACACTGGTTCTATAATAAATAAAAAGGGAATCGATCCGGACAAACTAAGCCAGTATGTGAGCAATAAGGGGGGAGTATCTGGTTATCCGGAAGCCGAACCTATTGACCATGAAACATTTCTATCTACAAAGACAGATATATTTATTCCTGCAGCTCTCGAGAATCAGATCACGGCCGAGACCGCCCCAAAACTAGATGTGAAGCTTGTTGCCGAGGCGGCCAATGGTCCAACAGACATAGAAGGTGACAAAATACTAAATCAGAAAGGGATCGAAATTATTCCAGACATACTGTGCAATGCAGGAGGTGTAATTGTAAGTTACTTTGAATGGCTCCAGAATAAGAGGAGTGAGTTTTGGGAATTGGATGAAGTAGATTCAAAATTTAAGAGAATTATAGTCAGTGCATTCGACAGGGTTCTTGAGACATCTAAAAGCTACGATGTGGATCTCAGAAGTGCAGCATATATCGTAGCCCTGAAGAGGCTCCAGAAGGTCTATACAGAAAGAGGCATATTTCCATAGATTAAAAAAATCAAATGAAACATAATAATCTTAAAAAGAGACTCGAATCTATTTATACCAGATACCACTCCACCCTTTATATTGATAACGACCCTATATCATGTGTAAGACGATTTGATGAAAAGAGAGACCAGGAGATTGCAGGACTCATTTCATCCTCGCTTGCATATGGCCGTATAAACAATATCATCAGATCGCTCAATAGTATCTTTATCATTACTGGTGACGACCTATCTGGCTTTGTCATGGAAAGTACTCTTGATGAGAAAAAGAATCTATTAAAGAATTTTCGTCATCGTTTTAACAGTGGAGAAGACATGGCACTTCTAATGGAGTCTGTAAAACATGCAATTTTACAACATGGAACTGTTGGCAATCTTTTTAGACTGCTCCTGCAGAAGAGAGGTACACTTAAAGAGGCCCTAACATCCTTTTCCAATAAATTAAAAGAGTATGCGCCCTGCAAAGAGATTAAAAAACAGAGATATTTTGAATATCTTCTGCCATCGCCGAAAAATGGCAGTGCATGCAAGAGGCTTAATCTCTATTTGAGATGGATGATCAGAAAAAAGGATGGAATCGATCTTGGGGTCTGGGAAGATCTGTCACCAGAGATATTGATTATACCCCTCGATGTCCACATAATCAGGGCAGCTCGATATTTAGGTATGACATCACGCAGTTGTGGTGATTGGAAAATGGCAGAGCAGATTACAGAAAAACTTGCAGAGTCATGTCCTGAAGATCCGGTAAAATATGATTTTTCGCTATGCAGATACAGCATGGTAGAGTTAAATTGAAAGGATTTTAACATGATTGATTTATTAATAAATATAATAAAAGAATCAATAAATCTTTGGACAGCCATGTCTCCGTATCTTCTTCTTGGAATGTTTGTGGCAGGAATCCTCCATGCCTATCTCGGTCCGGCATTCATATCGCGTCATCTTGGTGGTACTGGTTTTGCCTCAATACTTAAGGCTACGATTTTCGGAATACCACTTCCTGTATGTTCCTGTGGAGTCATACCCGTTGCGGCCTCATTAAAAAAAGAGGGAGCAAGCAGGAGTTCGACCTTGAGCTTTCTTGTCTCCACTCCTACTACTGGGGTGGACTCAATCCTTGCCACATACTCACTCATGGGACCGCTCTTTACAATCTTCAGGCCGCTGGCAGCGTTTTTCTCGGGAATCACGATCGGACTCTTAAACAGAATTTTCAACCCTGAAAAAATCAAAAAGAAAGAGGATGAACACGATCATCCACGTCAGTCTCAACATCTTAAAATCAAAGAGGTATTTCGATACGGATTTTTAGAACTTACAGCGGACATAGGTAAATGGCTCGTTATTGGTGTCCTCATAGGAGGAATACTCACCGCAGCAATACCAAACAACCTGTTCGAAAAATTTCTTCCCTATCCATTTCTGCATTTTATTGTAATGTTGATTCTGGCCATTCCACTTTATGTTTGTGCCACAGGTTCCATTCCAATAGCAGCTGCACTCATTCAAAAGGGGTTCTCGCCCGGTGCAGCGCTGGTCTTTCTCATCGCAGGACCAGCAACCAATACTGTTACTCTGTCATTTGTAAGATCAAAACTCGGAAAGAAGGCATTTTACCTCTATCTTGGTTCGATCATAGCGGTCTCGATCTTACTTGGATGGATCATGAATCTAACATGGAATCTTCTGGGTGGAAATCAGAATCTTATTTCTCCTCATGGGGGAAACCTTCCTATAGTACTCAGGCTTCTATCAGGTATAGCTTTGCTTTTTCTCATAATCGTTGGTATGTTAAGATCAAGGGAAAGAGCAGTGCCAACAAAACACACTCTGCTGGTTCCGGACCTTAAGTGCAAACACTGCAAGACCACTATTGAGAACAAGTTAAACAATACAGATGGAGTAAGCAGGGTAGTAGTCGATATAGAATCAAAGACTGTAGGTGTGGATGGAGACCTGCCGCTCGAAGATATTGAGAACGCAATCAGAGAGACAGGATATACACCAAAAAGATTAAGCAAACAATAGTTGTAAATAAACTCTTAGGAGGAAAAATGGAAGAGAATAAAATCAATATGCCGCTTCTGGGAGATAGATTCCCTCAATTAGAGGTAAAGACAACACATGGGCCGATGAAAATTCCTGAAGACCTGAAGGGCTCGTGGTTTGTGCTTTTCAGCCATCCGGCAGACTTTACACCAGTCTGTACAACAGAATTTGTTGCATTTCAAAAAAGATATGATGAATTTCAAAAGCTCGGATGCAAGCTGATCGGAATGTCTATTGATCAGGTCTTCTCTCATATAAAATGGATTCAATGGATAAAAGAAAATCTCGATGTAACAATTAAATTTCCGGTAATCGCAGCCAATGATGAGATTGCTTCAAGGCTCGGCATGCTACATCCGGGTAAGGGTACAAACACTGTTAGAGCCGTCTTTATTGTTGACCCGGATGGAATTGTCAGAGTGATTCTTTATTATCCGCAGGAGATCGGAAGAAACATCGATGAGGTTGTTCGTGCAGTAAAGGCACTACAGATATCTGATGAGCAGGGAGCGATTCCAGCAGGATGGCCCGAAAACGAGCTGATCGGAGACCGTGTGATAGTTCCGCCACCCTCAGACGAAAAGAGTGCAGCCGAGAGATTGAAAAAGTACGATTGCTACGACTGGTGGTTCTGTCATAAACCATTAAGATAAAAGTAAATTATTTATGAGTTACAAATACAAGACTGTTATAATAGACATTCTCAAAAGGGCACTTAAAAAGGAGACTGCCGCATTTAACTACTATATAAAAAAGGGCAAAGACTCCTCTATACCTGAAATAACATCTCTCTTCAGCCAGCTTGCGGAAGAGGAGAGAAAGCACAGATACTTTCTAACTGGTGAGATCGAACGACTCGATTCTCTTCTTCAGGGCAGTAGTGATAAAGATTTTCTGAGGAAGGACTCTGTCAAATATCAAATCCCTGACAGTATAGACTTTAAGACAATTAAATCTACAAATAAGGTAGATATTGCCGCAGTCTCACTTCCTACAGAACTTTTAGGTGGTGATTACCTCGATACTGTAATCCTTAATAGAAGATCGAAAGAGCCTGCCCTTGGCATACTCCTGTTCGATGTGATGGGTCATGGAATCGAGGCCTCAGAATTAAAATCAAAAATGCGAGAGCATGTTGGTAAATTTTTGGAATCGAGCCGTGATAGCAGCTCAGGCAGAGATGTTTCCAATCCAGCTCTTCTGATCTCTCATATAAACCTGAACCTCTTTGAGGAGTGCAGGAGAGCTGGTCGCTTCATTACAGCACTGTATTCTGTTATCGACACTCAAGGGATGAGGATGGAATACACATCAGCAGGTCACAATCCACCGATTCTAATAAGAGGCGATTCTGTCCTGTACGATCCTGATGCTACAGATCTTCTAATAGGAGCAGAAAGGGAGATCGGCTACTCAACAGAATCTCATTCATTGGATGAGGGAGATGTTATTGTAATCTTCTCAGATGGTATTACAGAGACATACAGTAGAGGTGAAGAGATGTTCGGGGAGGAGGGCCTGATCCGTTCTGTGAGGGAGTCGCGTAATCTATCATCCAGGGAGATAATTAAAAGCATATTCGACTCTCTCAGGATTCATGTTGGAGGCGAGCCTTTAAGAGACGATTTTTCACTCACAGTCGTGAAGATTCTCCCCGATAAAGATGGGAATGATGGATCGGAAATCAAAATCTAACAAAACATGAGGAAAAAATGAGTACTGTATTCTCAGGAGAAGAGATAATAAAAATGGCCATAAAAACAGAGGATGCGGGATATAAACTCTACTCTCAGGCAAGAGATGAGGCCAAAACAAAAGAGCTTAAATCCCTGTTCGACTATCTTGCGAAAGAAGA
>Ga0190359_1000485_pt1 | contig 26633 bp, 28 predicted proteins | sample 48721823_MG_FD_161269 | JGI IMG/M metagenome (GOLD analysis project Ga0190359, IMG submission 161269) | Hydrothermal vent microbial mat bacterial communities from Southern Trench, Guaymas Basin, Mexico - 4872-18-2-3_MG | ecosystem: Environmental > Aquatic > Marine > Hydrothermal vents >... | reverse complement strand
GGCTTATGACCAATACTAAGGCTCTCGCCATAAGAGAAGATGGTCTTGAGGTGGAAAAGGCCGACGGCGAAAGCTTCATAGAAGCCGACAGCGTGGTGTTGGCCGTAGGTTCAGCCCCAAACAATGATCTTTCAGAGGAGCTAAACGGGCTGGTTCCCGAACTCCATGTCATTGGAGATGCAAATAAACCCCGTAATGCCCTTGACGCCATAAGAGAGGGGTTAATGATTGGACTAAAGGTTTAGAGGAATATGAAGATCGGCGTGATCTCAGATACTCACCTGCAAGGGCCTACCTCTTTACTTGAAGATGTGGTTCATACCTATTTCAACGATGCTGAGATCATTCTGCACGCTGGAGACCTTCACAGGCGACAAGTCTTGGACGTATTTGGCGATAAGGCCCTGTACGCAGTGGCGGGGAATTGTGACGATGATGAAGTCAAAAGGTGGTTTCCGGAAAGGCAAGCCATAGAGATTTCGGGTTTCAGGATAGGATTGGTTCATGGTTGGGGACCACCTTTTGGCTTAGTGCGGCGAGTTGCCACATGTTTTTCCGATGTTGACTGCATAGTCTTTGGCCACAGTCACAGGCCATTTATGGAGAAAAGAAACGGTGTGCTTTTTTTCAATCCAGGTGCCTTCTGCGGTGGCATATTTTCCCTGTGGCGCAGGACGATTGGGATTCTCACCCTTGACGAGGACATCAAAGCAGAGGTAATAAGAATCAGCTAGAAGCGAAATATCCCTCACATCTCTCACCCGCTTAATTCCCCAAGGAGGTGACCCATGACACCTTACAAAGATAAGGAAGAGTTCGTAAAGATACTTTCAACCTTGTGGGAGCGAATTTTCAATACACCTGAGATTATGCAGGGCCTGGGAGGTGAAAAGATAATCGTCAAGTTCCGTTTCACCGACTTTGATACCTCCCTTTATATCGACAACAGCGGTGACAAGCCCGCCTACTACTGGGATGCAGAAGGAGATGCCCCCTTTGACGTGGAGATGATCCAGAACTCCGAGACAAGCCACAAATTCTGGATGGAGGATCTCAATGTCCCGCTAGCGATTGCCACGAGGAAGGTTGTGGCAAAGGGATCGGTGCAGAAGGCCTTGAAACTGCTTCCCGCCCTCAAGCCAGACTTCAGGCTTTATCCGCAGGTATTAAGAGAAATGGGCAGAGACGATCTCTTGCAAAAGGCAGGGGCAAAGAAAAGGAAGCGGCGCTTTAAATGGTTTGGAAGGAAAGGGCCCAGAACATATGACCTATCAAGGCTGGAGCCTTTCCCCCTATCACTAGTTAGGGAGATTGAGTCAGAGGAAAAGCCTAAAGGGCCTGAGGCAGTGAAGGCGGCTGAGCCCTTGGATCTACTTCGGACCATACATACCATTCGGAGCTTTGAAGAGCACCTGGCCAAGGCCTTTAAGGATGGAGAGATACCCACCGATGAATACCTAGTTCCCATAGGAAAAGCTAGAGTTGTGCGCCAGGGCGATGCTGTAACTTTGTATTTGTTTTTTGTGACATATTTGATAGCTTGCAAGGGTAGAATACCACCTAGGAAGAAATGGAAAAGGAACAAGAGGAGAAACTCGATGGCCCTAACACAGGATCAATTACTCATACTACAAGAGCTTCTATCTTTTGACACCATCAATCCCCCTGGCAATGAGGATGAATGTGCCTCTTTTATTGGGGATATCTTGGAGGATCACGGATTCATAATTCAGAGGCTGGAGTTTGCACCAAAAAGGACCTCCCTGGTTGCACTATCAAAAGGTCATCAAAGTGATAAGGGGGCTATATGTTTTTGCGGGCATATGGATACAGTACCTCTGGGAAATGCACCATGGGAGCACGATCCGTTCGGAGGGAAGATCGTAGATGACAAGATTTATGGGCGCGGCGCCTCGGACATGAAGTCAGGTCTTGCCGCCATGATTATGACGGGGGCTCGGTTGGGGGAAATGGACTTGCGCAAGGATGTTGTCATGTTATTTACTGCGGGCGAGGAAACCTTTTGTGAGGGGGCCAGGTACATTGCCGAGCACAGCGAGGTTCTCGGCAAGATCGGAGCATTGGTGGTATGTGAGCCCACCTCGAATCGTCCCATGCTGGGCCACAGGGGGGCAATTCATCTAAAGGTGCGGGCAAAGGGCGTTGCTGCCCATGCCTCCATGCCCGAACTGGGAGACAATGCCATATATAAGGCTGCGGAGGTTGTTCTAAAACTTAGGGATATGGACTTCCATGTTACTAGGCACCCGCTTCTTGGCTCTCCCACCATTAATGTTGGGACAATATCCGGCGGGAAGAACATAAACTCGGTGCCAGATTATGCATCTGTTGGCGTGGATATCAGAACTGTGCCCGGGCTAACAGCCGAGGATGTATTGGATCAAGTGAGGAGATTGATTGGCGATAGAGGTGAAGTCGAGATTCTAAATTATGCTGCCCCTGTGTCTACGGATGCAGAGCACGAATGGATAAAGGAGGTCTTTGATATTGTCGAAGGTGTCACCGGGGAAAAGCCCAAACCTGCGGCAGCTCCTTACTTTACAGATGCCTCTGATCTAACTCCAGCCTTGGGCAGTCCGCCAACATTGATCCTGGGCCCGGGTCAGCCAGAGATGGCCCACAAGACCGATGAATATTGTTATATTTCCAAGGTTGAAGAGGCGGTGGAGATATACACGAAGATCGCGATGAAGTGGGCGGAGGCCCACTAGTAGTTTCTGTAAGTGTCGTTTTCCTCTGAATCAAAGGCTATCCCACAGCGTCCAAAAATCCGGAAAAGATTTTGCCACACACTCCTCATTTTGGATCTGGATACCTGATACCACTAGGCCTACCACAGCAAGTGCCATAGCGATTCTGTGATCATTATGAGGGTTAACAAGGGTCCCAGCTAATTTTCTTCCACCCTGTATGATTAGGCCATCAGGTAGTTCATGGACTCGACCTCCAGAAGACACGGGGCATCCCTAAGCCCTGCACTTCAAGTTGGTCGCCTTTTCGCGAGATCTTTGCCCCTAGTTGCCCGAGGGCTTTGGCGGTTTGGGCCGTATCCTCACACCTAAGGGCCCCATTGATCCTACTCGTGCCAGAGGCCAAAGAGGCGGTTATTAAGGCCCTATGGGTGATGCTCTTGGAACCGGGAAGCACGACAGCGGCACTTATATTACTGCGCGGGATGATTGTTTTCATCGTGTCAAATGATCATTGCAAAGTAATTGAAGAAGTGCCTTTTCCATAACTTCCATCGGCGCCTCCATCCCTGTCCACAGTTTGAATTGCTCGGCTGCCTGGTAAAGAAACATCCGTGCTCCGGGTATGGTCGTGGCTCCTTGCTCTCTGCATTGCTTCAGAAACCCAGTTTCAAAAGGATTGTAGATAATGTCCATTACTATTTCGGCCCGCACCTTCCCAGGGTCGAAAGGCACGTCGTTAACTTTAGGATACATGCCCACGGGAGTGGTCTGCAACACAATATCTGTATTAATCATTGCCAGTTTATCTAAGGGCAGGTACTCTGCATCCAATTCTTGTGCAAGCTTTTCACCCCGTGGCCTCGAGCGATTTACAATGCTAATGTGGCAACCTTTTTCCTTAAGTGCAAAGCCTATGGCTCGTGCTGCCCCTCCTGCACCAAGAATAGTACAATGCCTGCCAGCAACTTCGCACAGCTCTTCAATGGCACGAAGCGCACCCGTGGCATCCGTATTGTATCCAATCCATGAACCAGATTTGTTAACAAGGGTATTAACTGCGCCTATTTCCTTGGCCATTGGATCAATGAATTTCAAGTAATCAATGAGCTCTTCTTTATAAGGTATGGTCACGCTGAGTCCAAGGCAGCCTATGGCGGCTAGTCCATCTAGCGCCTTTTCAAGCAACAGTGTATCAAATGCCAGATAAACGGCATTAATTCCAGTTGCCTCAAATGCCGCGTTATGAATAGTTGGGCTCATAGTATGGATTAGTGGATGGCCTATTACGCCATAAAGTCTTGTATGGTTATCAATAACCCGCATTTAAGATCTCCAACATCCTTGTCATGTGGGCTGCCGAAATCTGGCCTGGCGCTGAAACAGTGTTCTCATCAACAGAGGCAAAGGTCATCAATCCTCCCATAATAATACAGGCTAACCTGCTTATTTTCCCCATTTCTCCCATGCAAAAGGCTATGATTGGTACACCCAATTGACCTGCTAGTGGTATAAGTCCCAATACCCTGAGGTTGTCAGAGGGCTCATTTGCCTTGGTCACAATTTTTATTATATCCGCACCGGTTGCCACAAGTTTCTGCAACCACTGCCTTAGTGTGGCTGGTCTTGGCGTGGCGTTTCGGAGGTGCTTGGATATGATTATTTTGCTGTGACCACGGTTGTTCAACAGTGGTGCCCTGTACTCAAGGGGAATGGAATATTCCAGATCCACATATTCGACGCCCAGGGAAATGGCCTCGGTGAGGTATTGCAAACGAATTCTGTAAGGCGCTGTGCCCAGCCCTCCTTCCTTTTTGGATCTGTACGTAATTAGGAGAGGTTTTGTGGCAGCGTTGACAAGAAGTGGGAGATCAAATTCCTTGAAGGCATCGAGCCGTAATTCATATAGATCTGCATAGGGCGCGGCCTTTGCCATTTTCCGCAGGGCATCTTCATTATCTTTGGCCATGATGGAGACACAGAGCATGTTGCTAAATCCCCTGCTGGCCCAATGTCCTGAAGCGGAGCAGGTGATCAGTCAGGACTATCCGGACCATAGCCTCAAGCACCGGAATGATCCGGGGGATGGCGCAGACATCGTGACGTCCCCTTACGCTAATCTTGCAAGGCTTCCCAGTCCTGTCAATTGTGTCCTGTTCCTTGCGGATCGACGGTATGGGCTTTACGGCCACCTTTAAAATAATCTCCTGGCCCGTTGAGATACCCGCAAGGATACCTCCAGCATTGTTCGATGCAAATCCTGTTGGGGTAATGGGATCATTGTTTTCTGAACCCCTGCTAATAGCTGCCTTAAACCCTGCTCCAATCTCCACACCCTTTATGGTGCCAACACTGAAAAGGGCCTTGGCGAGGTCCGCATCCAGCTTGTCAAAGACAGGATCCCCAAGGCCCGGGGGGCAATGGGTCACCCTGAGTTCCACAACTCCACCAAGGGAATCTCCCTGTTCCTTGGCCTCTTGTAGCTTTTCCACCATCTGTGTTGAAGCCAGAGGATCGGGGCAACCGAGGGGATCAGTCTTTGCGTATTGAAGGTCTATTGTATCGGCCTTAATACCACCAATTTCAATTGTGTATCCGGTTACTAAAATGCCTTCAGCAGCCAAGATCTTTTGAGCAACCACGCCTGCAGCAACCCTTGCAGCTGTTTCCCGGGCCGAGTAGCGGCCTCCGCCCCTGTAATCAAAATGACCATATTTCTTGAAGTAGGCATAGTCACCGTGACCAGGTCTGAACATCAGGGCCAGAGAGTCATAAGGGCGGCTGTCAGCATCATTGTTAGGAATAAAGAGACATATTGGAGCACCCGTGGTAAGGCCCTCAAATACCCCGGACAGGATCTGTACCTGATCTTCCTCTTTCCTCGCTGAGTCGTGTTCCCTGTGCCCCGGTCTGCGGCGTGCCATCTCTGCGGAAAAATCCTCTGACGCAAGAGGCAGGCCGGGTGGGCACCCGTCTATGACCACTCCTATCCCTGCGCCATGAGATTCACCGAATGTTGTTACCTTAAACAGCACACCAAATGTATTTCCTGCCATTAAGATACCTCGATGTTATCGTTTCCTATTGGGCAATTGGATATGATGAGCAATGATTTGTTCCGCTGCCTCTCTTGGTGACTTTGTATCTGTTTCAACTACAAAATCCGCTATCTTTTGGTACAGTGCACTCCGCTCCGCAAGTATTTCATCCACCTCTTCTACAGGATCACGGCCCGTAAGGGAAGGCGGCGGTAGACCTGATTTAAGTTGTTGCCTCATACGTTGCTTTATGACTGATGGCCGTGCCTTTAGCCACACAACCCATCCACTGGTCTTGAGTTTTTTCACATTATTACGGTCAAGTGGGATGCCACCGCCCGTTGCCACAACCATAGAATCTTGTTGTGAGAGCTCGACCACAATCTTTTTTTCGATCTCCCGGAAATATTTCCATCCCTCTTTCTTAACCAGAGCTTCTATGGTCATCCCTGTGCGGTGTTCAATCACGTCATCAGTGTCCATAAATTCCATTGCCAACTTCTTGGCAATAATCTTGCCTATGGTTGTCTTTCCACTACACCTGAAGCCAATCAGAATTATGTCCATGAGAATCCTTGCCAAGGAGTTTGATTCATTTTGTGCGAGCAGAGCTCAACGTGCAACGGAAGGCAAATGTTCAATAAAATATCTATAAAAAGCCACTATGACAAGCGAGTGGGTGATTTCCCCCTCTTTAATCATAGTCGGTATGTCACTAAGGGGCCTTGTTAATACTTCGATATCTTCGGCTGTGTCCTGGTGTTGTTTCCCTGTCTTATATGCCTCCTTTGCCAGAAATGTGTAGCAGAGGTTATTCTGTATCGCAGGGTTTGGGTGTACTGCCCCCAGAGGAATCATTTCTTTTGCACTATACCCTGTCTCCTCAGCCAACTCTCTCCAGGCTGCTTCTTCGGGGGTGTCCCCATCATCTACCAGTCCCCCGGGAATCTCCAGTGTCAGGTCACGGATGCCGTGACGATATTGCCTGACAAGAATGACCTGCCCCTCTGGGGTGATGGGGATAACGTTGACCCAAGGGTTGGACTCCAGGATATAGAAGTCATAGACGGTACCGTTTCTTGGTGATTGGGCAGTGTCGGTTCTTATGGAGAAGACCCGATATGACGTATCTCTTTTTGATTGTAGTACCTTCCATGGTTTGGGCTTCATAATTTTTTTCCTCCTGACGCTTCCCTGCCTAGCTTGGTGCCGGTGCCGGAGCTCGGAATGACATTATCGCCCATCGTCTAGGTGAGAGGATACTCACCAATGTGCGCTATGGGATAAGCGGAACGGATAAAGCCACCCCTGCCAGCAAGGTGACACTTACATAGCTGTTAACCGTGAAAAAGGCCAGGTCTATCTTTTCCAGTTTGCCGCCTGATACGATCCTGTGCTCAATGGTAAGGAGCACTGCTACTGCCGCGGTGCTAGCAAAATAGGGCCATGGCATTCGGGCCATCCACCCAGCAATTATAAAGAACAATGCGGAAAGAAAATGAAAAAATGACGACAGTTGGAGGGCCTTCCTCGCTCCCATTTTAGCCGGCATGGACTGGAGACCCATTTTTCTATCAAATCCCACATCCTGGCACGCATAAATCACGTCAAATCCTGCCACCCAGAACAGGACGCCAACGGCAAAGAGGACGGCCGGCAGGCTGATATTTTCGGTCACTGCCACATAGCCTCCCACTGGAGCCAAGGCGAGGCTTAGCCCCAGAAAAATATGGCACAGCCATGTGAAACGCTTGGTGTATGAATATCCCAAAATAATAGCAAGGGCTATGGGCGAAAGGTATAAACAGAGGGGATTTAGCGCCCATGCTGAGAGAAAAAATAGGGCCACAGAGCAAACAAGGAACAAGGTTGCTGCAGAACGGTTTAGTGTCCCCCGAACGAGCTCCCTATCTTTGGTGCGAGGGTTTAGCCGATCAAATGGCAAATCCACAAGCCTGTTAAAGGTCATGGCAGAACTCCTTGCCCCGATCATGGCAAGGAGGATGAACAGCGCATCGTGAAGACTCGGCCATCCCTTGGCGCCCATAATGGCGCCGACATAGGCAAGAGGAAGAGCAAAGATTGTATGCTCAAACTTTATCATCCGTAAGATATGCAAGAGCCTTTCGATCAACTTGCCTCTCCAAATACCAGTATTCCCTTCTCTAGCTTGTCTCCGTTTACAAGCCCTACGCTCCTCTCCCCCTTGAGGGGGAGAGGTAAGGTGAGGGGGTGTAGTATCAAGGAGGTACACCCTCACCCTAGCCCTCTCCCTGCCTGCAGCAGGCAGGCCTCAAGGGAGAGGGACTCAAGGATGGCCACTAGTCTATTCCCAGTTTGTGCCATATTCGGTCAATCTTTTGCTTCACCTCGTCGCTCATTCTTATGTCTTCTGGCCACTCACGTTCAAACCCTTCCTCGGGCCACTTGCGAGTGCAGTCCACACCCATCTTGCTTCCATAGAGGTGCATCTCAGCGGAGTGGTCAAGCTCGTCCATGGGGCCTTCGGTAAGCAGGATATCCCTGCGTGGCGCTACCTGGTTTCCAAGATACCAAAGCACCTCGGAGATATTTTGTATGTTAACTTCCTTGTCGAAGACAAAAATCATCTTGGAAAACATCATCTGACCCATACCCCAAAGGGCATGCATTATCTTCCTGGCATGTCCGGGATAGCGCTTGTCTATGGACACCAGGACCAAGTTGTGAAAACCGCCTTCCACCAAAAGGTTTATGTCCACAACCTCGGGCAGTTGTTTTTTAATGATGGGTAGAAACAGCCTCTCGGTGGCCTTACCCAGAAATGCATCTTCCATGGGAGGACGCCCGACTATGGTCGCATGGTATATGGGATTTTTTCTCATGGTAAGGCAGGTGACATGGAATACGGGAAATTCGGCCGCGAGAGAATAAAAGCCGGTGTGATCCCCGAACGGTCCCTCAAGTCTTCTCTCGCCTGGTTCTACATAGCCCTCTAACACGTACTGGGCATTGGCAGGCACATAGAGATCATTTGTTATGCACTTGACCAGTTCCACGGGTTTCTTCCTCAGGTACGCAGCAAGCATGAATTCATCCATGTCTTCAGGTAATGGTGCGGTTGCCGCAAATATACATGCTGGATCTGACCCTATTGCCACTGCAACGGGGAGCCTGACACCCATCCTTTCTGCTACCCGGTAATGCTCTGCTCCTCCCTTGTGGGCGTGCCAATGCATGCCTGTGGTACAGCGGTCAAAGACCTGCAGCCTGTACATGCCGAGGTTCCTCTTACCTGTGTCCGGATGCTCGGTTACCACCAACGGCAGGGTTATGAATGGCCCGCCGTCCTGGGGCCAGCAAGTGAGAACCGGAAGGGATGCTAAATCCAGTTGCTCTTCCTTTAGTATAACTTCCTGGCAGGGGGCCTTTTTGACTTTTTTGGGAAAGATGCTGCCCAATCTCTTTATCTTGGGAATCAACTTGAGTTTTTGGAAAATGCCTTCGGCCTTTTCCACCTCAAGGAAGTCCATGACATCAGAGGCGAGGTCATCAAGGCTGTCGACCTCAAGGGCGAGCGTTATCCTTTTCATGGACCCAAACAGATTTATTGCCACTGGGTGCCCTGAAGGAGACCGGACATTTTCGAAAAGCAGTGCCGGCCCTCCTGCCTTAGTGACCCGGTCGGTAATTTCGGTTATCTCCAGACGGGGGCTTACGGGTTCTGCTATTCGTACCAATTCCCCTTCATTTTCGAGCACTCTGAGGAAATCATTTAGGTCTTCATAGGCCATCTGAATTGACTCCTTATCCCATCATCCATCATTCCAACGTTCCATCCTTCCATTATTCCAACGTCCCTGTCCCCCAACATTCCAATAATCCAACATTCCATTTTCCCTTCTGACTCCTGACTCCTAACTCCTAACTTCTATCTCCCAACCCCTGCCTCTTGCCCCAAGAACATTTCCAGATCCTTCAATTCATGGGTTATGGGAATGGCAGGCAGGCTTTGTAGAAAGAATTTGCCATAGCGATGGGTGAGTATTCTTTTATCAAGTATGGCCATTATACCTCTGTCTGTCTTTTTCCTAATAAGCCTGCCAAGCCCCTGCCGCAATGAAATTATTGCAGAAGGCACCTGATATTCCAGAAAGGGATTACCTCCTCTCGCCCTGATAACCTTTATCCTGGCCGCCACAAGTGGTTCACCAGGCGAGTCAAAGGGAAGCTTGTCGATGATCAAGCAACTGAGGGACTCTCCAGGCACATCCACACCCTGCCAAAACGCGCCGGTAGCAAAAAGAACCGAGTGAAGATCATCCTTGAACTCGTTCAAAAGCTCAGTCCTGGGCGCATCCCCTTGTTTATACATGGCAAAGGGTAAAGTGTCCACGAGGCTTTGGTAAATGAGATTCATGTTTTGATAGCTAGTAAAAAGTAGTAGTGCACGGCCAGCGCTCCGTCGCAGAATCTCAGATATCCTACGTGCGGCCTGGGTTACGAACTGTGGTTCGCTAGGCAAAGGCAGATCAGTGGGAATATACATAAGGGCTTGTCTCGTAAAATCAAAATGTGACGGGTAAAGACCCATCAGCACATCTTCACCCAGGCCCAAGCGAGAGCAGATATAGTCAAAATTCCCATTGGTGGAGATAGTGGCAGATGTAAAGATGACAGTTTTTACTCTGCTGAATAGATGTTCCTGCATTTGATCCGAGATGTCCAAAGGTGAGACATGGATGGCAACAGTCTTTCTTCTCTGTTCAAACCATACCAGCCATTTGTCATCCCGCACCCTCAGTATTTCCTCAATTTTTTCTATAAGGTTTTGGGCCCTTACTGAAAGGCCGGAAAATACAAAGGATTCTGATCTAAATTCCTCTAGAACCTGGCCCATAACAGAAAGCGCATTTAGCACAGTTCGGCGCAGAGTATCGTGTAAGAAATTGAGGAGATTACCCTCTACTGTCCCCTTCCCTTCTAGGCCATGGAAGGACTTCCTAATCTGCTCAGAACCAGTTCGAAGTTTATCCGTGGCCCTTTTCAGTCGCATCTGCGCATTTTTGTCCAGAATGGCCATTTCCTTTTCTACATCTGCGGCAAATTCCGTTAACTGCCTGGTGCTGATACTTTCTCCAAAGTATGTAACAGCCGTCTCTTCAACGTCGTGGGCTTCGTCAAACAGGGCTGCCTCGAACCTAGGGATTATCTCAGCAAACCCGCTTTGCCTTACCTTGAGGTCAGCAAAGAAAAGATGATGGTTGACAATAATAATCTCGGCTTCTGCTGCTCGCCTCCTAAGTCTGTTGATGAAGCATTCATCGAAGAACATGCACTCTGATCCAAGGCATTGCTCCGAAGAGCAAGTAAAGGCATCCCACAAAGGATCGCTTTCCTTCATAAAAGAGACCTCTGAAAGATCTCCAAATTCTGTCCGTCCCATCCATTTGTCAAATCGCTCCTTGAGGGACTCCTTGTCTTTCTGCAAAATAGTAGGCTGTAGGAAGAATTGGTGGTAACGATGGAGACAGAGATAGTTATTTCTCCCTTTCATCATTACCACATCTGGGTTCAAACCGGCCAGGGATGAAAGCAACGGAATATCCTTGCTGAAAATTTGCTCCTGAAGATTCTTGGTACCAGTGGATATAACGGTCTTTCTTCGGCTCAAGATAATCGGCACAAGATAAGAGAATGTTTTACCAGTCCCTGTACCTGCCTCCAATACTGCATTTAACCCTTTGTCCAAGGCCCCTGCGATCGTCTTGGCCATCTCTAACTGTGAAGGTCTTACCTCAAAACCTTCCAATCCCTTGGCGAGTCTGCCTTGCGGACCTAGTATTTTTTCTATTTCTTTTTCTATGCAAGCCATTGGCAGAGTGAAGGCTCCATCGCCGGAAGGCGAGCCTGCCTGCTGCAGGCAGGCAGGGGTTTTTCTCCCGTTCCCCGAGTGGGACAATAAATTCAAGGCTACCATGCCCCTGGCAGCAGCTAACAAAAGCTTTTTGGTGCCTGCATGGGCTTCGAAATCACAACTTTTTCAAGAACCAAAAGAAGTTTTAAGGGTAGTGTAATGAGACAACTATTGTCAACGGCATATCCCTTCAGCCTATCTTCCTATTTCCCTGCCTCTACTTTCCTGTTGCTGAATTGCGCTCATGCAGGGTAAAATTCGGCTGGTTGCCACTATCTGAAACAATCGCTAGGAGGAAGACCATGCAGGTACAGAATTGGATGAGTTCCGACCTGATAACTGTAAAGGAAGCCACACCCATTATTCATGTGACAAAGCTGATGGAGGAAAACAACATACGACATATACCTGTTACGCGGAATGGGCAATTGGTGGGCCTCATTACTGAGCACGAAATCAAGGAGGCCTATCCTTCCAAGGTTACCACCATGAAGGCCCAGGAGCTGTATTACCTGTTGGCCGAACTTAAGGCCAAAGATGTTATGCGGAGGAATCCTGTAACAATAAGACCTGATGAGACGATGGAAGTGGCAGCAGTGAAGATGTTGGAACACAGGGTGACAGGATTGCCCGTGGTTTCCGAAAAAGGAAAATTGGTAGGAATGATTACACAGGGAGACGTATTCAGGGTATTGATATCCATCACGGGAATATATCAAGGAGGGATACAGTTTGCGTTTAATCTGGAGGACCGCCCTGGGAGTATAAAAGAAGTAGCTGATATTATAAGGAAATACGATGGGCAGATTGTCAGTATCCTTAGTACCAGTGATACTGCTGATGAGGGGTACAGACACGTTTTTTACAGGATAAAGAAGATCCCGGATGGCAAATTACAGCAAATGATCAAAGAGATGGAGGAAAAATTTATGCTTCTTTACGTGGTGAAAGATCCTTTAAAGGATGTATGATCCCTGATTACGGAGAGGCCGGTAGAAATTCTCGTATGCTTTGTTTTGACGATCAAGGGACCTTTTATTAGGTTTCGGAGCGGTCAAATTATTTAGATGGCTTGAGCAGTCCCTGAGAAATCATCGCAATATCTCTCTATGTCTTGGAACCGTTGAACATTTCCCCGTACTTGGATTGATATATAACAGTGTGCTTTTTCCCTTCTCGAAAAAACTCACAGCCATGGTGCTCCAAATGACGAATTAACCGAAATTCGTGACAATTTCATGTCTAAGAGCGCAAAAATGGCTATTTTTGAATTTGGCGTCTAATAATATCAACTAGTTATCGGAAGCGAGGCGAGTGTAGTGCCAAAATATTGATGAGATGGCTTGAAAGGAGGCGATTTCGGTTGTAAGCCGCTGGACATGTTTATTCGCGCCGTTGAACACAAGTGCAAGAAAAACCGCAAGAAATACCGGACCTACAAACTGGTTGACTCTGTTCGAACAGAACGTGGGCCTCGGCAGACCACCGTTTTGAACCTCGGCGCTGATTTCAAACTCCCCAAAGAGCATTGGAAAGAGCTGGCCAATTGCATTGAGGAGATCATTACCGAACAACAAACTATCTTTGAGTATCCAAAAAAGATGAGGACCCTTGCAGAGCAATACGCCAGGAGGATTATTCGAAAGCAAGCCAGCGTCATCGATGAGGAAAAGCCGAGTCCTCCCGACTATGCAAGAGTGGACCTGCCTGCCTGGCAGGCAGGCAGGGATATTACACATTTATTTTTTGAAAGTCACGAATTTCGGTTAGGGCAAAAGCCGGCTCCAGTGCAAGGACTTTCACAGGGCATAATTGTGCACGGTCTTTTTCCAGATGCATAGACTGACGGGTCAGGTTTAGACAAAAAGATAAAAAAGGAAGAGAGTTCGGGTCTATGAACTGATTCTCAACACCTTTGCCCCCCTTATCTTTCTCTCTTTTAATTCAAGGAGTGCGGTATTGGCATCTTTGAGTTCATATTCCTGGTATTCGGGTTTTATGGGGATCTCTGCGGCGAGCTTCAGAAATTCGCTGATGTCCCTGCTTGCAACATTGGCAACGCTTTTGATCTCTTTTTCCATCCACAGGTGAGAAGGATAGTCCAGCTTAAGTAAATATTCTTTATCAACGTCTTCCTTGCGAATGGCATTTATGACAAGCCTTCCACCTGGACGGAGGTTCTTTAGAGCCTCAACCACCGGTTTCCACACCGGAGTGGTATCAATGATGCTATGGAGTTTTTCAGGGCTTTCACCCTCGGTATCCCCGGCCCATACTGCTCCAAGCTCGCGAGCAAACTCCTGCTCATTGTTGCTTCGTGCAAACACGTAAACCTTAACATTGGGGTAGCGGTGTCTAACCATTTTCATAACCAGGTGTCCCGATGCCCCGAAACCTGTTAGCCCCAGGTTTTGCCCGTCGTGGAGTCCGGTGAGCCGCAAGGATCGATACCCAATTGCTCCCGCACAAAGCAAGGGTGCGGCCTCAGCATCAGAGAAGATTTCCGGAATGCGATGGGCAAAGTCCTGCGGCACTACCATGTATTCCCCATAGCCCCCGTTTGCATCCCTTCCAGTGGCAAGAAATTGGGGACAGAGATTCTCATCTCCCCTTTTGCAGTACTCGCAATTGCCGCAGGCAGAATAGATCCACCCAACACCAACGCGGTCTCCTGGCTTGAATCTTGAAGCGCCTGGGCCCAGCTCTTCAACCCTTCCCACCACTTGATGGCCGAGCACAACAGGGAAATGGGGTGGAGGAGTTCTGCCTTCTATCTCGTCAAGCTCCGTATGGCACACCCCGCAGGTGAGGACCTTCAACAAAACCTCTCCCTTTCCGGGCTTTGGTTCGGCAAGATCCATCAGCTTCAACGGTTCGGGGTTTCTTGTAAGGTCCACTACCTGGCTCAATACCATGGCTTTCATGATGTTTCCTCCATTGTGTCAAAAAGCCTTCAATACAGGAAACTGTCCCGAATCAATCAATCTTTTGTCGGCAGTAATCATGGTCAATCCGTAGATAATAGCAGTAGCAGCAAGAAACCTATCAGCCGGATCCTGGTGATGAAGTTTGACCTTCCTGCTCTCAATAGCAATTTCCGTATTGAGCATAGCCTCTTTCAGGGGGAGATGCTCAATAATGTTTCTCACAAAATTTTCCGGTGTACCCTTAACCTGAATTCTGCCTTTTTCTGCAAGGACCAGGATTTCCCATATGCTTATGGGTGAAAACCATAGCTCATTTTCTTCATTCTGGAGCAGACTTACAATGGAACTACTTAGCCTCTCTGGCTCAATACCACTCCACAGGATCACATGGGTATCAAGCAGGTATTTCACCTCTCAAGTACCTCCCACTCTTTCTCGCTTATTGCAGGCGAAATTATATCCCCAACTATCTCCGCCGATCCCTTCAAGCAGCCAACCCATTTCTTCTTTCTTGGAGGTGGTGGTGGGGGAGTGACCAAGGCAATAGGCTCTCCTTTACGGGTAATCAGGATGGACCGCCCTGTTTTCTTGACATCTGTTAGGAGTTTCAAGCAAGTTGCCTTAAACTTTGATACTGGTACCGTTTCCATGGCATCCCTCCTGTTGCTCGACTGAGAGCGCACAAACGGGCAATCCACAAAGCCCGCAGCTATATATTTTTTGGTATAAATTTACCATGGTCAATGACTATGGTCAAGAATATCATAGAGTTTCTTAGTCTGCCTTCGCAAAAGAGTCCTCATTTATGCAAGGAAAAATGCGATTACCATCTGCTTCAGCGCAATAACGCCCTTCGCACCTAGCGGATGAGCACGCCGTAACTTTCGGCGAACACAGGTCACGTAATGGGGACCATGGGATTAGCCATGGGCCTCCATGTTGAGATAGTTTCCTTGAGCAGAAGGTGTGCCTAAAGATTTGTGAAATGCAGGTGCTATATTACATCCAAAAAGCTGCAGGGCAACCCAACCACACACTTGCCGCAAACATGGGTGGAATCCTGAAGACCGGCGAGCTGTTCAGTTTTTTGTAAGTTGTACTTAAGCCTTTCCCAGCATTTGCGCCGATCTATACCCTCTTCACTCAGTGCCTGGATAGGGCAGCGATCAAAACACTCTAGGCATTTCTCACCCCGTTTGTGAAGGCATAGTTCGTCTCCTGTCACCAGGGGTGCATCACCAAGGTCTGCTTCTGTCACTAAGCTGCCCAGTCTCCCGGCACAGCCTGCAGGCGTGATAAGTTGAGCGTTCATTCCAATTCGCCCAAGACCGCTCAAGTGTGCCAGATGCTTGTGAGACCATTTGGCCATTAGTTTGACCTCATCAAAATTGTGGGTGGCAGGAGTAAGGGCGCACATATAGCCCTGTACAGCGAGTATACTCTTGATTCTCTCACAGATCTGCCCGATCAGTTCATTCGTGGCTTCATAGGCAAGGCCCCAATTGCGGCATGGGAAGGGGCCTGTGATATTTTCCTCTACCAGCTCCTTTACAAAAGGGACAAAGAAGACAATCAATGTCTTGGCTTCTGGGAGAAGGTTCTGGGGAAGAATGTGCTCCTCTGATGCAATCCGTGGCAGGATATTGAAACGCTCATCAATCCGGGCAGTCACCAAAAGTGGATCCCTCCACCAGTTCCTTATGCGAGACTGATCCCGATAGGAGCGCATAAATTCTCTTACCAGACTTCTCAATTGCTGTACTCCGGTCACAGTGTTCATTATCCCTCCTTGTTTGAATTCCAACTTGAAGTTGCTCAGCGAGGCTCAATCGACACTTGCTGGTACCCTGGAGTGCCTAACTAAAATCTGAAATATCGGCTAAAAACTCTTATAGAGCCTGGCCAGAGGATGCCCTGGAGCCCGAAGTTCAAGGTTGTTGAAATATCCATACGGCGTTTGGAAGGTTTCGTACCCAGCATTTTGAATCCTTTGTGCTGCCCTGTCAAGAAGGGCTTTGGCTAGGCCCGGATCCGCCTTTTCCTCTGCCAGGTGGGAAAAAGAGTGGAGGATTATCTTTTTGGTCTTCCATTTACGGGCCAACCATTTGGTGTTTTTGACCAGCTTGGTCTCCGCAGAACTCGCCACTGTTACATCGTTAGGCTCAACATGGACGAATGCCACTACTACTTTCTCGTGGCTTTCTGACGTAGCCTCCTCGGCTTCCTCGAGGGTTTTCATGGTGGGCACCCAAGAGAACCTCTCGCAATACCATAGTAAGACACGCATGTTTTCCCCTGTTCTGTTGCAGATAAACGTGACATTTGTCATTCATTTGGAGTTTGGCATTATACGCTCCTGTCAGAGCCTGTCTACCCGGAGCATATTGGTTGTACCCTTTACCCACACGGGATGGCCTGCGGTGATGACGGCAAGGTCTCCCTTGGATACCAATCCTGTTTCAAGGGCATGTTTTGAGGCCTTCTGAAACATATCATCAGTGTCTCTGGGTTCTTCCACCAGCTTTGGAAAACATCCCCATTGGAGGCAAAGTCGTCTCACGGTCTCGGGCTGAGGTGAAAGGGCTATGACGCCCTGATCAGGTCTAAACCTGGAGATAAATCTGGCTGTTTGACCTGAGCGCGTGGTTGCGATAATTGCGGAGGCGTGGAGATTTTTGGCCAGCACACAGGCAACATGGGCAACGGATTCGGATATGGAATCGTGTGGCATCATTTCCAGATATTTTCCGTGAGGGAATCTTTGTTCTGCCTCAGCTATTATTTTTACCATATTTGCGACCGCTTGAACCGGATAATTACCGCTTGCCGTCTCTTCTGAGAGCATGACCGCATCGGTCCCGTCAAGGACTGCATTGGCCACATCGGTTGCCTCGGCCCTTGTGGGTCTGGGCTGATCAACCATGGAGCGCAGCATCTGAGTTGCTGTTATCACAGGTTTTCCGGCCATGTTTGCCTTACGGATCAACATCTTTTGGACCATGGGGACCCTCTCCAGAGGAATTTCCACCCCGAGGTCACCCCTCGCGACCATTATGCCATCTGTAGTCCCCATAATTTCATCTATGTTATTCACTGCTTCCCATTTTTCTATTTTGGCGATTACAGGGGTATCTTTTCCCTTCTGGGTGATTATTTCTTTGAGGTGCTTAATGTCCTCGGCCTTGCGCACAAATGACAAGGCCACATAGTCTACGTCGTGTTCAAGGCCGAATAGGAGGTCTTCTTTGTCCTTTTCAGTGATGGAAGGGACCCCTATTGATTCAGTGGGGATATTGACGCCTTTGTGTGAAGTAAGAAGGCCACCTCGCACCACAGTGCAATGGATCTCGTCGCCCTCAATCTTTTCCACGCGAAGTTCCATAAATCCATCTGCGAGTAAGATGATATTCTTTTCTTTAAGTTCATTAGGGAGATTTTCATAAGACACTGTTACCTTTCGCGGTTCTGCTATACCCTTTTTTGCCGTGAGTACAAAGGGCTGTCCTTCTTCAAGCATAATCCCTGGCTCTGGGATCTCGCCCACGCGCACCTTTGGACCGGAGAGATCCTGCAGGATAGCAACGGGTCTACCCAGTTTTGCAGATAGCTCTCTAATGAGTTGGATCTTCTCAGCGTGTTCGTCCCGGGTACCATGGGAGAAATTAAGTCTTGCAATGCTCATGCCCTCCAATATCAGTTTTTCTAAAACGTCTCGCTTATCGCTGGAGGGGCCTATGGTGCACACTATCTTGGTCTTTGGAATTCTCTCTAGCATTGTCCATGTCCTTTCATTTCTAGCAAAAACCGCATGTTCTTTTCCTGCCAGAATTGATGGTCATATAATGGTTTCGCTGAAACGATGATGGGACAGCACACCAAAGGTCAAGCTCAACTAAGCCCTTCGGAGCCATGAAAGTTTTCCGATTTCGTTCCCCTGGGGTACTCGAGCCATTGAGGCTCCTTTCTTGGTCTCCAGCGTTTGCCATAGAGGAAGTTATCTATATAAGGAAAAACGATCCTTGCCAGTTCAGAGCGACGCAAGATGTAACGGACCAGTTTGTGTATTGTACGATACGGCCTAGAAAAGGGGCACACGGCCATACACACGCAACAATCGGTGCCCACCTTTCCCCAGTACTCGAAGCATGTCTCTTCATTGAGCTTCCATCGCTCAATGCCGCGGTCCACTTTCCGCTGCCTCTCGAGCGGTATGGATTTAGAAGGGCACGATTCCGCGCATTTCTTACATGACTCACAAAATTTCTCTGCACCCAGATCAATCGGTTTGTCTGGCACAAGGGGCATATCCGTTTGCACGGCAAATACTCTCACCCTTGGGCCAAATTTATCGGCGATTAAATACCCTTGTCTACCCAGCTCCCCCAACCCGGCATCTATTGCAAGGGGCACCATCAAGAGGTCGTAATGGCGGTTGTGCTCCGCCACAGCCCTGTAGCCCATGGCGCCAAACCAGTGGGCCAGAATAGTGGTTATGTAGGCCCCCTTTGCGTAATTATAACCGCTCTCGATAACAGAAGGGGTGTGGGGGGCGGTCATGACCATATCATGGGTCATCTCGGTGGCAATGACCACAGAATAAGGCAAGGGATCGGGTATCTCCTTTCCCCATTCTTCCCATTCACCATAATGGATTTCACCCCTGTGGCTGTATGCCCACCTGCGGTCTGTTCGGCAAATGCCCACGAGATCTGCGCCAAGGTGCTTGGCCCAAGCCTTGACGATCTTCGTGGCCTTGTCAGGGTCCAATTGGGCCTTATTGGCTTCCTTGGTGCCATAAGTGGAGCGGGCTGCAGATGCCCCGGGATCTACTCGCGATGCCTTGCCCAGTAAGTTGGGTAACTCAAAGGAAGAGACCAGCATGGCCACGCTTGGTCTGTAGCATGAGTCTATTACGCCGGGCTTGCCCAGGGGGCCGCCTCGGGCCCTGCGCCTCTCGTCGTAGTCTTTGTGTTCAGGATGAATCTTGTAGTATTGTTCGTATTGAGGGGTTCCGGGGAGGATGCTGCGGTTTCTGGCAAACATGATATCGCGCTCATCCATTTTGACAAAGTCTGAGCCGTCCGTGGCGAGGTAGCCAGCAGCGCCGTTTAATGAACGAGCTCCCCTTGTCCAGGGTATGAGAAAGAGGCCTTGGATTGCCAACACGATTCCCAAGAACCAGGCGATGGGGAGCCTAGCGCCAGGCCAAAATAGGATCAATAGGCCCAAGACAATGTGAAAACTGAATAAAGCCCCTCCAACCTTGGGGGCACGGGGTTCTTGCTCACGGACTGATTCATATACGAAAAGGCCAATACCGAGGACAATAGCGAGATTTACAACAGAAAGAATCAACAGGAAAATACCACTATCTGACATTCCTGCCTCCACGCTCAATCTAGATTCAGCAACTCCATTATCACGGATCGCAGATTCATGAAATCGTAGGCCATTTCCTTGTCTGGATCACGGCCTTGTCCTTTATCGTATTTGATACCAAAATATGATGTTATCTTTATGCCCTTCTTGTCACAGTATCTTTGCAGGGAATACTTGGCCATGCTAGCTATAAGATGGCACCCTGTTGAGGCGCCCCACTCAAAGTGAGGACCGTCTCCGCCACTGTCGCCGATAATGATTATCTTGTCGGGGCTTATGCCATAGGTCTCAGCGGCCTTTTGGGTATTTTTGGCCTTGTCTGAAGTTTCTTCTAATGGATAGATGATCTCCGGGTCTGTGGGCTCTGGGGGAAAACGAACCATGGTATGGCCCGATAGGGCTGGCACCGCTGGTATAAGCGCCTTGGCAAAGACCCTCTGAAAGTACCCGATAGGCGCGGTAGTATTAATCATGAATAAGATACCACTTTCAGAACACCACTGAATGAGCTCAGGCACCCCCTTGTAGGTGGAAAAATAACGGTCAAGATACGCATCCATCTGCTCTTTTGTAGGAAGATGCGGTAAGAGATCTTTTAGCCTTTCTACGGCTTGGCCGAGGGTTATGTTATTTCCGGTATAAAGTCTAAAGATAGATTCGAGCTCTTGAGCAAGCTCTGGATGAGAGAATGCGATGGGGTCAAAAGGGCCTGTTGGGGCAAGGCATTCATTCCAATCAGTGGATATCATTGCCGTGAAATTATTATCTGTTTTTTGCATTTTCCAAACCTCGCATCAAGATCTGTTCTCTTTGGCTTTTCGCCTTTTGAGCAATAGCGCCAGTAACAGGGCCCCGATTATCATCGCAGCACAAAGAAGTTGACCCATGGTAAATGGGCCAATTACAAAGCCCAGTTGCGGATCTGGCTCCCTGAAAAATTCCAGGAAGAATCGAATGACTCCATAAAGGCCAAGAAAGCATGCCACCATCATGCCATCTTGAAACCCTTTCTTCCGCAGGTTCCACAAAATAAGAAAGAGCAGAAGACCTTCGCCAAGGGCTTCGTAGAGTTGGGAGGGGTGCCTGGGAAGCGGGCCTCCTTGGGGAAACACCATGGCCCAGGGAACATCAGTGACCCGACCAAAAAGCTCTCCATTTATAAAGTTTCCTATTCTTCCAAAGAAAAGACCAGCAGGAGCTGCGACGATCACGCTGTCTCCCACTGCCCAAAAGGGCATTTTCTTGCGCCGAGAAAACCACCAGCCGGCTATCACACACCCGATAAGGCCCCCATGAAACGACATTCCGCCGTGCCAGAGTGCAACGATCTCTACGGGGTGGATCAGGTAGTAGCCAAGGTCCATGTACTGATAAAATAAGAGATAGCCCAGTCGGGCGCCAACAATGAGCCCCACTGCTAGGATAAAGATAAGTTCTTGCACCATGGGGCCTGTAAGGCCTATCTGGCGGGAACGCTCCTGTCTCTTGATGAGGAAGTAACCGGCCACGAAACCTGCGACATACATCAGGCCATACCATCGTATCCGCAGAGGCCCTATTCTTATTAGGTCAGGGTTAATGTTAGGATAAGGTATCATCGAATTTATTATTAAGGAATATAGCCTCCTTGATTTAGGCACATTAGAAGCCATCCTAATTTGGTACCCAATGATAATCAAGATATTTTGTACGTAGCGGCGCCTCTCAAAAGAGGGCCCTGAAATGACCCCGGTCAGATTTTTATTGACATTAGGGGCAATTTCGGTATACAGAAGTTATTTCATTATAAAGAAGACTGTCGCTTTTTGACGGCAAAGGGTACCGGCCATGCCAAGCCCTCGAAAAAATACTTATGCAGATTCAGTCCCAGCTGTGGCGCAGGCTTGCAGGATTTTGATCTATCTTGCACGACACCCCTCAACCCCAATGAAGTTGACAACTATTTGCACCGAGGTGGGAATCCATAATAGCAAGGGCTACTCTATCTTGAACACACTTGGTTCCTTTGGGCTGGTACAAAGGGATCCCATTGCAAAGACATACTATCTTGGGCCAGGGTTGGCACACCTTGGGCGCATGGCCCTTGAGTCCATGGACATACGCAAGGTGGTAACCCCGTATCTGCAAACCCTTTCTTACCAAACCGGTGAAACCTCGCTTTTTGGCCTTTTGAGCGCAGAGCAGGTTTTCATAATAGCGAAACAAGAGGGTAGCCATCTTATTGGGGTTAACATCAGCCTGGGACATAGGTTCCACATGACTGCCGGTGCCCATGGTAAGGCTATAGTATCGGCGCTGCCCGATGCGGAACGAAGGAAGGTGCTCTACCGGAAGAATTTATATTTCTACGGTGACCCCAAAAGGTTTGATCACAAACGGCTGGAGGCAGAAATTAAGAAGGCAAGGGTCAGCGGTTTTGCAGAAGACCGGGGGGAGCTTCAGCCAGGCATAAATGCCGTTAGTGCAGCGGTCTTGGATAGAGAGGGGTCGGTCTTGGGTTGTGTCATCCTGATTGGAACATACCCAGAGGACAAGTTGAAGGAATTTGGGCCGCTTGTTTCAAAGACTGCCCAAAGCATCTCAACAGATTTAGGGTTTTCACGGCCCTGGATCAAGGAGGCAGGATCATGAGTGCATTCGCTCATTCAAATGTAGGAAGAGAGATGGAGGTCTATGGATTTGACCGCGTTGTGAAAAGCCACTGCCGGATGTGCCACGGGGGCTGCGGTGTGCTGGTATATGTAAAAGACGGCAAAGCAGTAAAGATATCGGGCGACCCGGACTGCCCCATAAACCACGGCACCCTTTGCGCAAAGGCCTTTGCCTCCATTCAACTGGCCTACCATCCCGAAAGGCTTACATATCCGGTAAGACGGGTTGGACCAAAAGGCAGCGGCAAGTGGGAGCGCATTTCATGGGATGAGGCGCTTGATACGATTGCTGAGAAAATCCTGCAATACAAGGATGAGTACGGTGCTGAATCCATTGTAATGGGCTATGGCACTGGCCGGGAAAACGAGGCGGTCATCTATAGGTTCGCCAACCTCCTTGGTACACCCAATGTGCTCACCGCTGGGCATTTTTGCTATGGTCCCCGGGTGGCCACGGGCATCATCACATGTGGTTCCAATCCGGTAGTGGACTATGAAAACCATCCCCGCTGCATAATGGTATGGGGAAATAACATTGTTATCAGCAACCCGGATGAGTACAAGGGCGAGCCCTTTTCTGTGGCAGTGGACAAAGGGGCCAAGCTGATTGTGGTGGACCCGCGGTTTACCCGCATTGCAGCCAGGGCTGATGTTTGGCTGCAACTGAGGCCCGGCACGGATACAGCCCTGGCCCTTGGCATGGCCAACGTAATTATTCAAGAAGGTTTATATGACAAGGATTTCGTGGAAAAGTGGGTACATGGCTGGGACGAGTTTAAGAAGCGAGCCAGTGAATATACTCTGGAGCGTGTCGAAGAGATTACATGGGTTCCTAAGGAAAAGATCGCCGAAGCAGCCCGCCTCTATGCTACTACCAAGCCTGCGGGTATCCAGTGGGGAGTGGCAATAGAGCAACAGGTCAACTGTGCGGATAATGACAGGGCCCTCATGGCCCTTATGGCCATCACAGGGAATCTGGACAAAAAGGGCGGCCAGGTACTTTTCAAGCCCCCGAAGATAAGGACAGTGAGTGAGTTTGGGGCCCATAAGATGCTGCCCAGAGAGCAGGCCGCAAAGCGCCTTGGAGGGGAGCGGTTTCGGCTAGCAGGAAACTTTGCCATCATCAATCCAAAGTGCGTATGGGATGCCATACTGGAGGAAAGGCCCTATCCTGTTAAGATGCTCTTTTTTATCAGCTCTAATCCACTTCTCACAAGGGCCAATGCCCGCTATGTCAAAAAGGCCCTGGAAGCGGTGGATTTCATGGCGGTAGCCGACTTTTTCATGACCCCAACCGCAGAGCTGGCAGATATTGTTTTGCCTGCTGCCACCTGGCTTGAGATGGACTATATCGGTGATTTCTGGAAACGGCACGGTTACATACTGCCCAGGAGAAAGATGATTCAGGTGGGCGAGTGCCGGTCCGATCATGAAATGCTCAATGACCTGGCCCATCGGGTAGGGCAGGGTGAACACTGGTGGGACAACTTTGAGCAGGCACTGGACTGGATTCTGGAGCCCATGGGCCTTACCTGGCAGCAATTCAAGAAAATGGATTATCTGAGGGGCGAGGTGGCATATGAAAAGTTCAAGAAAAAAGGTTTTTCAACTCCCACGGGAAAGGTTGAGATTTACTCCACGCTGCTTGAAAAATGGGGCTATGATCCCCTTCCGCAATTTCGGGAACCCCCAGAAAGCCCGTACAGCACCCCTGAGCTCTATAATCAGTATCCATACATTCTGATTACCGGAAGGCGCCTGCCAGGATTCTTCCATACAGAGAACCGCCAGCTTCCTTGGATGAGGGAACTGCACCGGGACCCTGTTGTGGAAATCCACCCTGAGACGGCCAAGAAGGAGGGAATCGAAGAGGGTGACTGGGTGATCATTGAATCCCCACGGGGGAAGGTAAAGCAAAGGGCCAAGTATTTTGCGGGCATGGATCCCCGGGTAATATCTGCAGAGCATGCCTGGTGGTTCCCGGAAAGACAAGATCCAGGACATGGATGGGATGAATCAAACATCAATGTGCTTACAAGCAATGACTATGAAAACTGCGATCCGGCCATGGGGGCCACCCACGTGCGGTGTTTGCTGTGCAGGATTTATCCGGAGGAGAAGGAGGCAGAGGACAGGAGCTTGCCCGTCCGCCACAAAAAATAGGCGGACAAGCCTCGGGCGGGTCAGAACCCAGGAGATAGAAGGATAGGAGAAGGAAGAAAGGAGGAAATGGTCTCCTATGAATAGATATAAACTGGCGATCAATGAGGAGGCTTGCTGGGGATGCAGGACCTGTGAAGTGGCCTGCAAGCAGGAACTCAATGTACCCGAAGGGGTTCAATTAATCAAGGTAGTGGAAGATGGCCCCAAGGCAGTAGATGATAAACTGGAATTTGTATTTCATGTGCGGGTGTGCCAGCACTGCGATGATCCTCCTTGTGTGGAGGTATGTCCAGAAAGTGCAATTGAGGAGAGGGAGGACGGGGTAGTCATTCTCGATCAGGAAAAGTGTAGCGCGTGTGGACTGTGCGCCAACGAGTGCCCATACAATGCCATTTCGCTGGATCCGGAAAGCGGCCTGGCGTATAAATGCAACCTATGTTTCCAGAGAATCGACAAGGGCCTTATTCCGGCATGTGCTGATAATGTATGTCTGGCGCACTGTATCAGCTTTGAAGCGCCATGAGAGGAATGGAAATTACGAGGCCCTGTTAGCTCTAAGGGCGGCGAAGGATCTTGAGAGCATGATGCCGATTCAGTACCACTGTCTCAAAAATTAAGACAACCTGAATTCGTCCTGCCTTTCCTCGAGGGCCTTCTTTGCCTTCTTTACAATGTTGTAATCCTTAACAAGCCCTTGGATCTGTTCCCGCTCCGTTTGTCCATTGCGTTCAAATGATATGGCATTTGATGGGCAGAGGTTAACACAGGTCTGACATGCTACCATACAGTTGTATGGATATACTACCCTGGCTTTCTTATTGACATAGTCGTACCTGAATACCTTGCGCCCACAAGCTACCACGCATACGCCACAACCTATGCAATTTTCCTCATCAATAATTGGATACCATTCAATTTGCTCCCGTGGTACACCAAACCAGAAAGGATCAGGTTTCCCAGACATTTTTGTCCTCCTTTAGAAACAGAGCTGATTGCATTGCCAGATCATAATATAGCCACGATCCAAAAATGTCAAGTGTATTACTGGCCCTACTAGTCGTGAGGCTATACTAATATAAGCATCGCCAATTAGAAATATGTTAAAGGGGTTCACAGAAGAAACGCAAAGAGATAGCGCAGCTATCCTATGGAGCAGCAGAATCTCGGCCTAGCAGGTAAATCTACAACTAACACAGGAATCAGTTGCTCTGTTATCAAGGCAGGTCTGGGGAGTGAATGCCGATGCTTTCATCAGTATGCGTTCTATTACCGGGACGGCTGGCTTATAAGTACGCCGATAAGTAAACCACGCGGTCATTATTGCCATGGCTGCCAAGGCTACGCCGAAGAGGATTCGAGACAGGGAAAGGGTCCTAAACCCTGAGGTCATATAGTAGGATATGATAACACCGAAGAGAATTCCCACAACGGGTATCCCTATGAGGATCAAGGCGTTTCGCAGGAGCACAGATGTGTCCCTTCTTACCACCACCCAATCTCCCACGCCTGCTCCGGCCTCATTCAACGCATCAATTGTGACCTGAGACCCCTCTGCTGCGCAGTGGCACACCTGCTGGTTTACGCGCTCAGAGACCCCTGGTATGCCTTCAGAGGAAGGACTTATCATTACTTCCACTAAGCCTTCCCCCTTTTTGCTGGCAACGAAACCCTCGTACTGTGCCATCTTGCCTCACCTCCATATGACCAAACTCGCAGCACTGCCTCCGGGCGGTGGACTACTAGTTTGTCAATTCCCTGAGTCGCTCCTGAACAGCTCTCAAGAACATCTCAGGGGAGCCCCGGTCTTCTCTAAATCTTTTGGTGTCGAAAACATATTTTCCCTCTTTTTTGAACACGTAGGTGCTGCA
>Ga0190359_1000481_pt1 | contig 26723 bp, 19 predicted proteins | sample 48721823_MG_FD_161269 | JGI IMG/M metagenome (GOLD analysis project Ga0190359, IMG submission 161269) | Hydrothermal vent microbial mat bacterial communities from Southern Trench, Guaymas Basin, Mexico - 4872-18-2-3_MG | ecosystem: Environmental > Aquatic > Marine > Hydrothermal vents >... | reverse complement strand
GGTCCCTGGGACCGGAAAAATTTCAGTCTTACGGTTGCAGATGGTGACCTTTGGATAGCAACCGGGGGATATGATGCCTCCTGGAATAACATCTGGAACAACAGCGGGGTATCGGCCATGATCAATGGTCAGTGGATAACCCTGAATCCCACCACGGTCAAAGATATGCCCGAGATTCGTGATATCATTTCAATAGTGGCCGATCCTGCAGATCCCCGTCATTTATATGGTGCTTCCTGGGGATACGGACTGATTGAATTCAGGGACGGGGCATTCACCGGCATCTGGGATGATACCAATACCGATGGTGCCATACAAAACATCTATCCCGGTAACCCATACGTCAGAATAGGCGGGATGGCCTATGACTCGAAAAACAATTTATGGATATCCAATTCCTCCGTCCCTCATGCCATTTCGGTATTGAAACCGGACGGTACCTGGAAAAGTTTTTCTTATGGTCAGTACCTGGGGGATGCTTTCACCGGAAAGTTGATCATCACTCCGGGAGATATCAAATGGGTTCAGCTTCCGAAAGGATTCGGCCTTTTTGTTTTTGATAACGGTGAGGATTTGGATGACCTCTCGGATGACCGTTTGCGTAAGGTGAATATTAATGCACTCTATCCGGGTGGAAGTGTAAAAATTCTGAATGATATTTACTCCATGGCGGTTGATCTGGATGGCAAGCTCTGGGTGGGTACCAGCAACGGAGTTGTACTTTATTACGCCCCGTACCGGGTATTCGATTCGGGAGATTTTTATGGCAACCAGCCCGGTGTGGATCAGGGTGATTCATTATATCATCCGCTGCTGGGTACTGAAACAGTGACAACCATTGCGGTTGACGGTGCCAATCGCAAATGGTTCGGAACCCGTAATTCAGGGGTATTCCTGACCAATCCGGACGGCACGCAACTGGTCACTTCATTCAATACATCAAACTCTCCGCTGTTATCGAATCACATTTCTGATATAGCCATTGACCAGCAGTCGGGCGAAGTCTATTTTGGCACACAAGAGGGTGTGGTCTCTTATCACGGTACCGCTATTAAAGAAAACCCCGCTGCAACCACAGCTTATGCTTTCCCCAACCCCGTCAGGCCCGGATATCACGGGCCCATTACCATACGGGGAATTCCGGCATTCGCTACGGTAAAGATCACCGATCTAACAGGTAACCTCGTATTTGAAACCGGCAGTACAGGCGGACAGGCTATCTGGAACGGGAATGACACAAACGGAGAACCGGTCTGTTCCGGAGTCTATCTTGTTTTTTCTTCTACAACATCAGGGGGTGCCAAACAGGTAGTTAAAATTCTGATTGTACGATAGCCATGCTTGAAAAAAGTACAGCCATTGTTCTGGGTCAGATCAAATACGGGGATACTGCTTTGATCCTGCATCTTTATACCCTGGAGCGGGGGCGGATGGGTTTGATGATCCCCGGGGCCAGAAGCCGTTCAAAAAAAAACAGTGGGGCATCCTATCAACCTTTAACCTTACTCGATCTGGAACTTTATTATAAAGCAACCCGCGAACTTCAGAAAGCCAAAGAGATCCGGGTGTCATCTCCCTTTGAATCGATCCCCTTTCACCCGATAAAAACCAGTATAGCTCTTTTCCTGGCGGATATTCTTTCAAAATGCCTCCGTGAGGAAGAACCCAACCCTGACCTTTTCGAATTTTTAATCCGTACGATTCAGTACCTCGATGTCATGCAAAAAGGAATTGCCAATTTTCATCTTTTTTTTCTAATCCATTTAAGCCGCTATCTTGGTTTTTTTCCGATGAACAATCATGATATCTCCCACCGTTGGTTTGATTTTCAAACCGGTCAGTTCATCACATCCGAACCCTTGAACAGTCAGTTTTTATCCCCCGAAACCTCCCTGCTACTGCATCATTTTTTAACTATTCAACTAAAAGATCTCGGTGCATACACCATGAACCGCAATCAGCGTTTTGAGTTGCTCGAAGGGTTGATCAGTTACTATCATCTCCATCTGCAGGGCGTATCTGAAATACGCTCACATCTGATACTGCATGAGCTTTTCGACTGAACTTCCCGCAAATTGTGCAGTGGTGTTTTTTTACTAAATTTACAGTCGCTTGAGCGGCCCTATAGTTCAAGGGATAGAACGGAAGTTTCCTAAACTTCAGATTCAGGTTCGAGTCCTGGTGGGGCTACGAGAGAGTGAGAAAGGGTGTGAGTGTGAATTTGTATGGCTCCATAGTTCAAGGGATAGAATGATAGTTTCCGGAACTATAGATCCAGGTTCGAGTCCTGGTGGAGCTACGAGGTGGGTGTGGGTGTGGGTGTGGGTGTGGGTGTGAATAATGTTACATTTTCGTAATTTGCAAATCCAAATCAATCACTAAATTCTTCTAATTATGAAAAACCGTTTATTTATTCTGATGTTGGGCGGTCTGTTGGTTGGTGCGCTGCTACAGGCTCAGAACAGCCAAAAACTGACTTCCGCCGATTATGCCGCTTACCCGCATTATATGGAAATGATGCTGAATCCGAATAGCAACTTCTATGAAATACAGAAAGCATTCTATACCTATTGGGAGGGTCGTGAGATCACCCGGGGCAGTGGATACAAACCTTTTAAAAGATGGGAATATTACTGGCAAAGCCGTATTAATCCCGATGGCACTTTTCCAAAGCCCGGTAAAACTTTCAAAGAGTATGAGCGTTATGTTCAGGAACATCCGGTTGCCGGGAACCTTAAATCAGGTGCGGCAATCTGGCAGGAACTCGGACCTAAGACCCGCCATAATTATGGGGGATATGTTGGGGTAGGCCGTATCAACGCGATCGCTTTTCACCCTACCGATACGCTTACCATTTATATCGGCGCCCCATCAGGCGGCTTCTGGAGAACTCATGATGGCGGGGTTACCTGGGAAACAACTACCGACAGCCTCCCCACCCTCGGTGTGTCGGCTATTTTTGTCAATCCCGACCATCCTGAACAGATCCTGATCGGGACCGGTGACCGCGACGGGGGTTCTGACTGGGGAATCGGAGTGATGCGCAGCAATGACGGAGGAGATACGTGGGAACTCTCCAACACCGGGATGGGCGAAATCACCGTAGGCATGTTTGCCGCACATGAAACCAACCCCGACATTATTCTGGCAGCTGCCAACGGTGGTCTCTTTAAAACTACCGACGGGGGACTGACCTGGGTTCGCACCTCCGCTAATTCAGCCAATTACCGGGATGTAAAATTCAAGCCCGGCGACATGACCGTAGCTTATTGTACTGCCAATACCGGTTTCTATCGCAGCGAAGACGGGGGAGATTCCTGGACTCTGATCGGTAGTGACCAGGGACTTACTGCCGGCGGGCGTAAAGTAATCGGGGTAACTCCGGCAAATGACAGCCTGGTTTACGTGGTAGCCGGCGGTGGCCCGTTTCAGGGTTGTTTTCTTTCACGGGACTTCGGTCAAACCTTTGTAACTCAGTCTGACACACCAAACATTCTCGGATATGCCTACGAAGGTAATGACGATAAAAGCCAGGCGGGTTATGACCTGGATATCCATGTAGATCCCCATAATCCAAATATTGTACATGTGGGTGGAGTAAATCTCTGGCGATCAAATGATGCCGGCCGGCACTGGACCATCACCGGACACTGGTGGGGCGACCGTACCAACGAGGTACATGCCGATCAGCATACCTTTGCTTATAACCCCGTGAATGACGAACTCTATGCAGGTAATGACGGCGGGATCTATCATACCGGAAACAATGGAGGTACATGGACCGAAATCAGTGAAGGGCTGGGTATCGGGCAGATATACAAACTGGGTGTCAGCAATACCAATCCTCATAAAACAATCACCGGATTTCAGGATAACGGCAGTGCCACCTGGATGGGTACTTACTGGGTGAATACGGGTGGCGGTGATGGTATGGAGTGTGCCGTGGATCCTTATGACGACCGGTACAGCTATTCCACAATTTATAATGGTGCCATTACCCGCTGGATCAGCAATGGCAGTAGTCGCAGGGTGGCCGGTGAAAACACGGGGGGGATCGATGAGAAAGGAGCCTGGGTAACCCCGTTTTTCATTTCCGGCGACAATCCCAATATTCTGGTTGTCGGCATGAAAAACGTATGGATGACCCGTACGGTTAAAAGCCAGGGAACCATCCATTACACGAAAATTTCCAATAATCTGGCCGATCGGAACGATGTGAATATGGCTGAACTGGAGCAATCACCTGCTGATTTCAACGTTTTATATGCTGCCCGCGGGGATAATAAACTGTTCCGCACTGATAACCTGATGGATCATCCAACCTGGAGTGATCTGACCCGGAATTTGCCTGTGTCACGTACTCCTTCAGACATTGAATGCCATCCCTATGATCCCAACACAGTATATATTACGGTGAATTCAAAAATTTATAAATCCGTAGATAAAGGAGTACACTGGACAGATATTTCGGGGTCACTGCCCAATATCCCTATTAATGATGTGGTTTATGATAAAACCAGTAACGAAGGACTTTATGTGGGTACGGATGCCGGTGTCTATTATAAGGATGCCGATATGAACGACTGGGTTCAGCACGGTATAGGCCTTCCGGTTTCGGTTGAGGTGAGTGAACTGGAGATCTATTATGACCGGATGGATCGTAGCGCAAGTAAACTGAGAGCCTCTACCTTTGGTCGTGGTATGTGGGAAATTGAGCTGGCACCCTCGGATGCCGTACTGCCTCCTACCATCCTCACGGCCACCACAGGTTCAGACTTTATTGACCTTGAATGGGTAGCCCCATTCTATGCCCAGACCATTACCGGATATAAAGTATATCGCGACAGCGTCGAAATTGCACAGGTTAACGGAACCTCCTATGAAGATCTGAATATTGAAAAAGATGTTACTTACCATTATTGGGTCACTGCAATTTATGGTGGCACCAATGAATCAGATCCTTCCAATGTGGCCTTCGCCACTGTACTGGCACCTATCGAACTGGATTACAGTCAGGATTTTGAACGGGGTAATGCCGGATGGAATGCCAAGTATACGATCGAAGGATGGAAATACGGTTTGGCGGCGGATCTGGGTATTGAAGGGGATTCGAGCCATTTCTTCGGCATCAACAGCAGTACCGTTCCCGGACTGCACGTAACAGATTATCTTTATACTCCGTCCATTGATCTGAGTAGCTATACGGGTAAAACCGTCACTTTTAAATTCCGCTATACCATGCGTAATTACCGTAATTACGATAAATTGCAGGTGGTTTACCGTGTCTCTGCCGACAGCGCCTGGGTGAAACTGGCGGATTTGAGCGCTCCGAGCAGACTGGGGTGGGAGTGGACTGATTTTGAGGTTAATCTGCCCGAAGAAGCTTTGGTAGATGGCACCCAGGTTGGATTGTATTACAATGACTCCAACGAACAAGCCTGGGGAGCCGGTGTGGATGACATCCAGTTATTCGTGAACACCTCCTCCGTTTTGACACTTGAAAACAGCCTGACTGTTAAAATCTATCCCAACCCGGCCAGCGAACGGATATCAGTAACCTTAACAGATCCGGAGCCCGGTACGGTATCCATGCAACTGTTTTCGATAGATGGAAAACAGGTATCGGATTATAAATTTGAAACGTATGGTGGCGACCTGGTTAAAACATTGGATATTAGCAATCTGGCTAAAGGAGTGTACCAGATGGTCATCCGGTCGGGAAAATCGATCTGGAAAGACAAAATAACCATACAATAAGGTCAAAGGTTAAAGAATCTTGACTACCAGTCTCGTTTAGTGGGCTAACATACCACGAACCGGTTCAAGCGATCCATCCGTTTGAACCGGTTTTATTTTCAGGATATAGGTTAATAAGGGATATATATCCACGTTTTCAAAAGCAGGTTGCAGGTAACCGGTTTTAAAAGCAGGACCCATCGCGTAAAAAACAGCATGCATATCCGGATTGGCCGGATCATATCCATGGGCACCCAAGCTGTACCCTTTCTTTTTTCTTTTCACCACTACGCCCCACCCCGGATCCGCCTCCACCACCAGATCAAAAATCCTACGATTGGTTCCATAATGATATCGCACAGGCACTTTACTCTTTTCCCATACCTTTAGATGCGGTACGGCAGACAGGCTTTGTAACAGTTTTTCTTTCTGCCCGGTTGCCGGTTGGATCAGCCATACAGGATTGCCGCCGGCTATGCCGTCTACCTGATCCATATTAAAATAATCTTCCAGAAACAGATAATGGTCGGGAGCAATATATCCCATTCCATGGTCAGAGGTCACAATAAAATTGATTGCTATATCCAAATCCCTTTCGGCTTTTTCAAAACCGCTGATACTTACCCCGATTAAACTGTCGAGACAGGTTAGCATTTGGTTCGTTTCATTTGACTCCGGCCCATACTTATGACCCACCCCGTCAGGTTCTTCAAAATAATACAGAATCAAATGGGGTCGCTCTTCTTCGGGCAGGTAAAGCCATGAAATCACGGTATCCACCCGGTCGTCAAAAGGCACGGACGAATCAAAATATTTAGTAATTGAAGGTTTATAATATGCATCCGTCTCGGTTCCGACCCAATAAAATGAAGCAGTTTTAACTCCTTGTTTTTCTGCGGTTTCCCATATAGGTTCGCCTCCCCAGAAAGTAGAATCCCTTACAGCCGAACGGTTTCCGATCGAGAAACGCTTTTTCATGACCGGATCGTAAAAATTGTTCTGTACAATTCCGTGGTGATCCGGGTAAAGACCGGTGGCAATGGTATAATGATTCGGGAATGTTTTTGAAGGATAAGAAGGGATCAGGGATACTGCTTTCACACCCCACACAGCCATTGAATCAAGATGAGGCATTTCAGCCCGGTCCGGATAATCCCAGCGGCATCCGTCAATGGAGAGCATGACTATGTACGGTGAAGAAGAGGAGTTGCTGTTATGCTTCGGCGAACAGGAGGAAAAAAGGACGAGAACAGTTAACAGCGTAATTAATAAACCGGGAAACTGGGTAATTGAATATTTCGGGTGGGATTTCATTTATATTAAATTATAGGTTACAAATTTTGAAAACACCTGCTTAATATTACATTTTTTATTGCATTTAGTATTCCTTAAACCTCCTAAACCTCCTAAACCTCCTAAACCTCCTAAACCTCTTTTTTGTTTCTTCTGCAATTAAAAAAAGCCCCGGTACCGGGGCTTTTTTTATGCCAAGTCACAGGTTTGTCAGAAAGAGTATCTGAGTCCGATTTGTGCCATCCAGCGTGAACTTCTAAGTCCGCTGTCATCAGCATTCCAGGTGTGCTTGGGTGTGTTAAACTCAAAAGTAGGTGTCGTATCATCGGCAGCCATTCCTTTGAATTTGATCAATCTGAATGCACTGTTGCTGACATACCAACGGCGACCCCAGGCCGGATTCAGCAAATTACCTAAATTATACACATTAAAGGTAAACTGTAATTTGTGCCTTGTCCCTCCCAGGTTCATGAAGAAATCCTGGGCAATTTTCAGATCGATTGAATTCTGGAACGGAGTGCGGGCTCCATTTCTGGCAGCATATTCACCCCGGTGTTTACTCAGATAAGGATCATTGGAGATATATTCATCCAAAGCAGTCCATTGATCATCTGCAGTAGCTTCATCCTTAAAGGTAATCTGATCTTTACTGGCCGGTATGAAAATCAGGTTTGAAGAGTTTTCGCCCTCACCATTCACATCTCCATAATCATTATAGACATAAGAGAAAGGTCGTCCTGACTGACCATTGTAATACAGGCTGATCTGGGTAGCAGCGTGTTTGATGTATTCTTTACGATAACTCAGAAAAGCCAGAATCCGGTGTCCCTGATCAAAATCCGAAATACTCAAATCCAAATAATTCAAGCCGTTGACCTGTTCCATATATCTCCATTGTGAAGAGTTTTGAGAAGAGGTGCCGTCATTCAATGCCAAGGCATGACCATAGGAATAAGCCAGGTTGGCAGTGAAACCGTTATCAAACGGTTTTTCCAGACTCAGGCTGAGGTTGTAGGTATAGCCTTCATTAGTATTATATCCCACCATGATCCGTGTATAAGTCGGATCAATTTTACTGTCGGAGTAATGCGGACGGTTATCGGCACCGGTCAGATTGAAATCGGGATCCGGATTCACATTCATGTTGAAATAATTGACATTATTGACGGTTTTGGTAAAGATAGCATCCACCGTAGCAATAACTCCCCAGGCGAGTTTCTGATCCAGGCCCAGGTTGGCGCGGAACATTTGCGGGAATTTGAAATTGGCGGCAAACAGGTCCATTTGTCCGCTGGGAATGGCATCCTCCATGCCAAAGTCCTGATTGTTGTATTGATTTTGCCAGTCACCGCTGAAAACAATATCATATCCCCAACTGCTCTTAACATATACCCCGCCGATGGTTAGTCCGTTGTTGGTATAAGATCCGGCCGGCCATACCAGAGGCAGGCGCGAAGTAAAGATCCCTACACCACCGCGAAGCTGTGTGGTTTCATCCCCACTCAGATCCCAGTTGAAGCCCACGCGAGGAGACCACAATATTTGGGATTTAGGCATCTGGCCGGCCCGGGCACCCATCAGGTCCCATCCGGCAGCTTCGAGCATCGGGATTGTAGTTTCATTAAAATGGGTATCCTCTTTTGGAGCGGTCATAAAAACCGGCATATCAGCCCGCAATCCGAATGTAATTTTCAGATCGTCTGATGCCTGAAATTCATCCTGTGCATACAGGCCGAGTTGCATCATATTAAAGTCAGCTGCAGCTGCGGATCCATCGCCTACAATATTATCAACCAAAGAATATCCTCTTTCATACTGTAACACTTTGCCGTCATAAAAATCCTGCAGGCTGGAGAACCGGTATTCACCGAAATTTTTTCTCATGAACAGGTTGTACACACCGGCATACTCATTGGATGTACCCAGGGTAATGGTATGTTTCCCCAAATAGAGAGAAAAGTTATCCGTAAACGACAGAATATTCTGATTTAGTTCATTGGCAGTTGAATAGGCTTCAGATCCCATGTAGATTGTTCCGCTTCCGTCATAGATCCTGAGTGACGGGAAATAGCTGGCACCCATCGGGTCACGGTCATCCCGAACGGTGGTATAAACCATAATGAGGTCATTACTCATGTTGTCAAAGTTCGATTTCAACTCAAGGGTGGTTGAATTGGTTTTACTCGGGAAATAGACTCCATTGTTGTAAAAATTAATCGAACTGGATGAAGAACGGTACGGACTGATAGATTCATGCCGGGTGTAGCTGTGGCGTAACATCAGTTTGTGTTTCTCACTGATATTCCAGTCGAGACGAGCCAGCAGCTTATTGGAATTCAGCTCCCGGGTATTTGCATTGAAAGGTCCCGGATCGTATCCGTAAGTGTTTTTCACATAGTCAGCCAAAGTACTCAGATCTGATTCTGAAGCATTGCCGTTGTAATTGGAAATGTCAAACGGTTGAGGTGTCTGGTCACGTTGAATTTCCGCATTCAGAAAGAAGAACAGTTTATTCTTAATGATGGGTCCGCCAACTCTGAAACCGGTTGTCAATGCGCTGAATTTATCCAGTTTCTTACGCATATCGGCAATCTCCTGCTTGGTTTTACCCTCTGTATTCAAAGTGTTGAGAGGGGTTTTCCCCGAGAGGTTTTGATTCCGGTAGAATCCGTACAGGGAACCGGTCACTTTATTGGTTCCACGGCGGGTTACGGCATTGATTCCGGCACCGGCAAATCCGCTGTGCCGCACATCATAGGGAGCAATGGTTACCTGAAACTGTTCAATGGCATCCAGTGAGATCGGTGTACCTCCCGTTTGTCCGCCATTGACACCCGAAGCTGCCAGTCCGAATACATCATTTTGCATCCCTCCGTCAATCATCAGGGAGTTGAAGCGATTGTTAATTCCCGCTACGCTGATAGCTCCCGCATCGGTTACCGAAGCCTGCGGCGTAAGCCGTGTAAAGTCGCTCAGATCACGGGAAACAGTAGGCATAGCATCAATACGGTCAATGGAAACAATCGTTTCGGCACCGGTCCGGTTGCCGTCAAAAACATCTTTTGCCGATCTTACGCCAACCACCGCCACTTCTCCAATCTTGACCGCAGTGGATTTTAGTTGCACATTAACCTGGAATGTCTGTCCCAAAGTCAGAAAAATGCCTGAGCGGGTCCAGGGTTCAAAACCCACAAAAGAGACTTTCAGCGTATATGGTCCACCTACATCCATGTTAGGCAAACGAAAATACCCTTTATCGTCTGTAATGGCCCCGAACTGGGAACCGGTGGGTACATGTACGGCCATCACCGTGGCACTGGGCAACGGCTGGCCATCCGGCTTGGTTACTTTACCATTCATACCGGAGGTTGTGATCTGGGCAAATGAAGTTCCGGCAAGGAAAATTCCCATGACCACCAGCAAGAGCAATCGAGTTTGTTTTCTCATAAAAAATAGTTTAGATTACGATTAGAATTTAACACAATAACTTGATTCACGTAGGTTGGCAATAATAATACCCCGGAAGAAACGAACCAACCGGGACAACTAATTTAAAAAAATAAACCGCTCGTGAGATACTCCTTTTTCAACACATTATAAACAGTTTATGAAACAAATATTCATAACTACTGCTACTTTTGTGGAAAACTCGTATGAACAAATTGTAAATTGCGTTTATGAACCTAAAATCAGAACAGTCATGAAGATCATTTTGTCTCTTGTCACAGGCATTTGTTTATTACTGCTTCCGACCGGTTGCCTGAAAGAACCCGGTGAAGGGGGAACCTCCACACTTATTGGCCGGGTATATGCTTATGATTATGATGCCTTAATGCAAAATCTTCGTGCCCAGTACTATGCTCCTGATGAAGATGTCTATATTATTTACGGGGATGACAGCATTTACTCCGACCGTACCAGAACCAGTTATGATGGTTATTACCGATTTGAGTATCTACGTCCTGGCAATTATAATATCTATGTCTACTCAAAAAACCTGCAAACCAAACTTCCTCCCGATATTCCGGTAATTAAAACCGTTCAGATCACTGCAGAGCATCAGGTAATCGTTGTAGATGACATTGAAATCATTAAATAGAACAAACCCATGAAATACCTTGTGTTCATATTGCTCACTCTGTGTACTATCACTTTTGGGGTACAGGGTCAGCAACTTAGTAAAAAAGAGATCCGCTCCCGGAAAATTCTGTCAGTTACCGAATCAGAAACTGATCTGCGGGTGCGCAATCCCAAAGCCGTTCAGGAGAGTTACAAGAAATACAACCGTCAGGGTGAAATCATAGAGATTATTGAAAGAGACAATAAGGGGATAATTACATTGCATGAATCTTATGACTATGACACTGATGGCCATAAAACAGTTGAGATCCAATACCTTCCAAACGGTAAAATCAAAAAAAGGCACATCTATAAATATGAAAACGGGTTGCGTACCGAACGTTTGACCTATGACGCCCGTAACAGGCTGATCGGACGAAAAAAATATATTTACGAATACAACAAAAAGTGATTCCGCCGTTTTTCCCCGATCTGCTCAATCGCTTTACGCCTATCTCTTTACAGGAGATGGATGCAGTTAAATTAATGACCCGTACCGATGTGAAATACAGCTGTCATATCGATCAGCTTCCTGAAGTACTTGAACAGGCTTTGACCGATTACCAGATCCTTGAAATAGATCACCGGCGATTAATGGGATATGAAAGCCTCTATTTTGACACCCCCGGTTTTGAGATGTACCTTAAACATCATAACCGCAATTTAAACCGCCATAAAGTCAGAATCCGCACTTATACTGATTCGGACGAAACATTTCTTGAAATCAAGTTCAAGAAAAATACGGGAACGACTGTCAAACAGCGAATCCCCTATTCCCGGAAAACTGATTTGCACGACCCGGCAGCGCGTACTTTTCTTGTCGAAAACACACCCTATACACCTGAAGACCTGGTCCCTAAAGTGTTCTCGTCTTTTCGGCGGGTGACACTGGTAAATAAAACCGGTATTGAACGAATTACCATTGATGTTCTGCCGGGATGGTGGTTTAACGAACAAATTAAGGAGATCCCGTACCTGGTCATTATTGAGGTAAAAAGCGGACGAATCAATAATATTGAGGGATTCCCGTTAATTCTTCGTGATGCCAGGATCCACCGCAACCGCCTGAGTAAATACTGTACCGGTGTCAATCTTTTATACCCCGAAGTAAAATACAACCGGTTCAAAGCAAAAATATTACTTTTGAAAAAACTGGATAAAACGCAAAATTATGCTCACATTTTTGCACCACTTCTTTGACGGATTTCTTCTGGGCTGGCTGCAACAGCCTGATCAGGGAATTGAATCCATACGGCTTTTTGGCATCAAACTGATTAATCCGCAGGATTTTTTCCCGCTGGTCAGTCGTTTTACTTTTAACCTGATCGTCTCTTTTGTCATTGTCAGGTACCTCTATTATCCGGCAGCAAAACGCAAGGATTATTTCTTTATCTATCTGATTGTAAGTGCTGTGGTTTTCATCCTCTCATTTGCGCTCGAAAATCTGGCTGTTCAAATCGGTTTTGCTCTGGGTATGTTTGCCATATTCGGTATTCTGAGGTACCGCACCGATACCATACCCATCAAAGAGATGACCTATCTCTTTCTGATGGTAGGTGTAGCCGTAGTCAACGCGTTGTCGGGATCAAAAGTCAGCTATGCCGAACTGCTTTTTATGAATCTGGCTTTAATCGGACTGACCTGGTATCTTGAGAAGATCTGGATGTTTAAAAAAGAGAGAGAGGATGTATTGGAGCTTACGTTTGAAAAAATTGAATTACTTCATGCCGGACGTGAAAAAGAGTTAATGGAAGACCTCAGGCAGCGTACCGGACTGGACATCTACCGGATCAGCATTATCCGTATTAATTATCTAAGAGATACTGCCAGGTTGAAAATTTATTTCAGAAAACATCGCTCTTCATCCAGTTACGAAATTCGTAATTACTAATTATCAGATGGTCCAACGCTTGAAATGGAACCTTGCCGGATTATTCATTCTGGTTCCATTGTTATCCCTTGGCCAGCAGCAGGATCTTCAGTTATGGACCCGTACCAGTTTGAAATATGATCTCAATAAAAAGAGCCGGATTTATATTGAAGAAGAACTCCGGTTTAAAAACAACATCCGTCATCTGAGCAAACTGCATACCGAACTGGGATGGAGGCAGAAGTTATCGAAACAGTGGAAAATAAGCGGATATTACCGGCTGACAAACTTAAGGGATTCAAAAGGATACTTTGAAAACCGGCACCGGCTGTCGCTACAGGCTACCTGGCAACCTCCCGTTAATATACTGAATTTCTGGATCTCTCCAAGGCTGCAATATACCTGGCACGATTTTTCCCGTTCTCCCGACTGGCGGATTCCTGAAAAGTATTTTCGCTGTGAAGCGGGAGTGTCTAAAAAATCAATCAATGGCAAATTTGAACCCCATGCCGATGTGGAAGCCTGGTATGCATTGCGTACCGGAACTGTCAATATCATTGATCAGTACCGGCTGACCCTGGGGCTGGAGTATAAAATCGACCGGAACCGGCGGTGGGACTTTTTCTACCGGTACCAACAGGAGATTCAGGTCAATGATCCGCTTACCGCCTACATCGTCGGAGTAGCCTATACTTATCTTATCCGGTAACTTCCACGGCCGGCACCCATTTATAAAGTTTATCCGAAGGACGAATTTTCTGATCGATCCTGAAAGAAAAATGATCTCCCTTTTTCACCTTGCTGACCGGATGATCATCCAGCCATAACTCATCTACTTTCATACGTATTAATCCGGTTGTGGGGCCGGTAATGATTATTTCATCTCCGGAGTTCAGTGTTTTTGTTTCTATGACGAATTCTCCGACCCTCAATCTCGAATAATATTTCACTCCTTTCCCGAGATATACCCGGCGCATGGTGGCATTTGAACCATACCGGTTATTCCATTCACCCAGTCTTTGACCCAAATAATAACCGTCCCAGAATCCGCGGTTAAAAACAGCTGACAACTGTTTCATCCATCGATCAATTTTTGCTTGCGTGAATTGTCCGGCCAGAATGGTATCCACTGCATCATGATAAGTTGAAGTAACCGTATGTACGTATTCAGGAGGCCGGGCACGACCCTCAATTTTCAGAATAGTTATCCCCGCATCCAGTATTTTATCCAAAAAACCAATCGTGCAAAGATCTTTAGGTGACATAATATATTCATTATCAATCTCGAGCTCGTCACCGGTTTCTTTATCCCGAACGATATAGCTTCTCCGGCAACCCTGGAGGCAGGCACCGCGGTTGGCCGATGAATTATATTGATGCAAACTCAAATAACACTTGCCGCTGACCGCCATGCAGAGTGCTCCGTGGACAAACATTTCAAGGCGAATCATGCGGCCTGACGGCCCGGTTAGTTTGTTTTCCCTGACCTGACGGCTGATTTCAGCCACTTGCTCCAGATTTAATTCACGGGCCAGCACCAATACATCCGCATACCGGCTATAAAACCGAACTGTCGGATAATTTGAAACATTCAGCTGTGTGGAAAGGTGTACTTCGATTCCCATATCATAAGCCTGCTCAAGCAATGCCTGGTCTGAAAGGATCATTGCATCCACTCCTGCTTTACGGGCTTGTTTCATCAAATCCACCGCCTCATTCAGTTCGCGGTCATAAATCACCGTATTGAGTGCCAGATAGCATCTTTTTTGCCGTGAATGACACAATTTTACAATTTCATCCAGATCATCCGTTTTAAAATTCAGGGCTGATTTTGACCGCATATTGAGTTGGCCGATACCGAAATAAACGGATTCCGCTCCCGCATCGAGAGCGGCATGAATGGCAGCAAATGATCCGGCCGGGGCCATGATCTCAATATTGTCCGTTATTGGGTAATGTACCTGACCCATATCAGGATATTTTCCAATTTCTCAATATACGTGAAGCATCTTTATGGTCAGGTTGCCAGATCCCCTCACTCTGTTGAAACAACCGGATTACCGGTTTTTGCATGGCTTCGGCAACTGCATACCAGATCTTTCCGCAGGTAATGACTCCTGAAGAATCATTAGCCAAAGCAACCATTTCATCCTGACTGAAATCTCCGCATGCGGCAAAAGCGCTGCAGCCCACCTTTGTGCCAATCCGGTCGGCCAGCGGCCGGTAAGTTTCTGTTCCGCAAATTGCCACATAACGACCGGAAAGATTAATGAGTGTCACTAAATATTCTTCCAGCGGGTCACCGGGTAAAATTTCAGGAAGATTATCCAGAAAGAGGCTCAGATAACCTTTAAAAAATGATTCGGGCAGGTTGTCACGGTCAAAATCCCCGGCAAACAGTTCAGGTCCGGCTGAATCATCAGTCAGGTCAAACACACTGAGCCGTTGCATCATCTCTGTAATCATTTCAGACCGTCTGGACGGTTTCAGTGTAAAGTCCAGTACTTTGAGACGGTTTTTAAATCTTCTGGTGGTCAGCCCTCCCACCAGATCAATCAGGTAATCCGGCATAAAATCCCTTATTGTATGAACCAAAGGCAGCAATCGCTCGTTATAGGTTATCAGTTCATCAATTTGCGGGTGGTTAACCAACAGCCAGGATCCCGATTCAGGTACCAATGAACAGATCCATGCCTGATCAACAGCTTTCTTTATCCTTCGAATTAATATTGTTGATAAAAGAATTTCAAGAGGATCCCGGGAATGGAGAATAATAAATCTTGTTTCCACCGGTAGTAATTAGGAAGTTTCAACTAATAGACTGATATCGTTCTTCAGGCACTCCACCACCCCTTTCAGGATATGAAACAGATGTTCCCGGCCATTAAGATCCAACACCTTAACCACCCCGGCATTTAAAGCAGAAATAATAGGTGCATGGTTTTCAAGAATTTCAAATGCGCCTTTCGCACCGGGGAGACTAATCAATTTCACTTCTCCGGAATAAAGGGTTTCATCAGGGGTTAGAACATCTACATGCATAACAGGATGTTTTTCTGTGGTTACTTCCCGGATTCTGCCAGGATTTTCTCTCCTTTTTCAATAGCTTCTTCAATCGGACCTACAAGGTTAAAAGCTGCCTCAGGATACTGGTCAACCTCACCGTTGAGTATCATATTAAAACCTTTGATAGTATCTTCAATGCCGACCAATGCGCCCGGGCGGCCGGTGAATTGTTCTGCCACATGAAACGGCTGAGACAAAAATCGTTGTATTCTTCTTGCCCGGTGCACAACCAGTTTATCTTCTTCTGAAAGTTCATCCATCCCAAGTATGGCGATAATATCAAGCAGTTCCTGGTAACGTTGCAGGATCTCCTTCACCCGCTGAGTAGTTTGATAATGTTCCTGGCCCACAATTTCAGGTGCCAGGATCCGGGAAGTAGAATCCAGTGGATCCACGGCCGGATAGATCCCCAATTCGGAGATTTTTCGACTCAACACGGTAGTTGCATCCAAATGGGCAAATGTAGTGGCCGGTGCCGGGTCAGTCAGGTCATCCGCCGGAACATAAACCGCTTGCACCGAAGTAATGGACCCTCTTTTTGTGGAGGTGATCCGTTCCTGCATGGCACCCATTTCTGTAGCCAGAGTCGGTTGATAACCAACGGCCGACGGCATTCTGCCCAAGAGGGCAGAAACTTCTGATCCGGCTTGTGTAAACCTGAAAATATTATCCATGAAAAAGAGGATATCGCGTCCATCCGATTCTTCATCCCCGTCACGGAAATACTCTGCAAGGGCCAAACCTGAAAGTGCCACCCGTGCACGTGCTCCCGGAGGTTCGTTCATCTGTCCGTAAACCAGTGCCAGTTTACTGTCAAGAAGTTTCTTGCGATCTATTTTGCTGAGATCCCAGCCTCCTTTGTTCATGTCTTTCAGAAACTCCTCGCCATAGTCAATAACCCCGGATTCCAGCATTTCACGAAGCAGGTCATTCCCTTCACGGGTACGTTCACCCACACCGGCAAATACAGAAAGCCCCGAATAGGCTTTGGCAACATTATTGATCAACTCAAGGATTAATACGGTTTTCCCTACACCGGCTCCTCCGAATAAACCGATTTTACCTCCTTTAGAGTAGGGTTCAATCAGATCAATCACTTTAATTCCGGTATACAGTACCTCTATGTCCGTACTCAGGTCTTTAAATTTAGGCGGTTCACGATGAATAGGATAACCTTTGGCTCGATCTACGTCCCCCAATCCGTCAATCGGGTTACCGATCACATTGAGTAACCGGCCTTTGATCTGGTCACCCACCGGCATGGTTATAGGAGCACCTGTAGCAGTCACAGGAGTACCCCGTGACAGGCCGTCGGTTGAATCCATGGCGATTGCCCTGACCGTGTTTTCACCTATATGTTGCTGACATTCTATAATTAAAACATTTCCATCAGCTCTTTTAATTTCAAGAGCTTCATAAATATCTGGCAATGCATCACCTCCTGCAGAAAATTCCACATCTACAACCGGTCCGATTACCTGTATAATTTTTCCTTTATTTTTCGCCATTTTCGCTTGCTTTATAAGTAAATTACAAAGTTAGAAGTTTATTTTACCCGGTGGATGAGCCCCCTGGTAAAAATTTCGAGTTCGGTTTTTCTCCCGGGCAGAATTTCAATTTCATCCAGTATCTTTAAAGCATCCCCTGAATACGCTTCAACCTTTTCACGTATCAGTCGGTCTATTTCAAGTTGCTTAAAAATTTTTGTCACTGCATGTATTTTATCTTCAGGTCGAACTTTTTTTGTTGAATACCACTTATTAAGTGATTCAACCTGTCCGGGATCTGCCAATTCCAGCGCTTTGATCAGCAGAAATGTTTTTTTATTGGTCAGGATATCCCCTCCGATTGATTTGCCAAATATCTCAGGATCGCCAAAAGTATCCAGATAATCATCCTGTAATTGAAAAGCCATACCCATTTGGTAACCATAATGATACAGTTGTTCGGCAGTAGCATCATCCGCTCCGCCGATCAGGGCTCCTATTTGCAGGCTTCCGGCTAACAACACAGCAGTTTTCAATTTGATCATATTTAAATAATCAGCTTCACTTACCGATTCGCTCAACTCAAAATTCAGGTCATACTGCTGACCTTCACAAACCTGCAGAGCGGTTTGGTTAAACACATGAAGTACTTTTGGAAGGATATCAGATTTACAGGAAGAGATATATACATTTGATTTAATGGCCAGTGCGTCACCTGAGAGAATGGCCCGGTTAATATCCCATTTGATATGCACCGTCGGGTGGCTTCTCCGCAAAAAAGCCTTGTCCATAATATCATCATGCAGTAAGGTAAAATTATGAAACATCTCAATACCCAGAGCCGGTTTAATAGCCTGTTCAAGCTCATCACTAAAGAGTTGACATCCCATCAATACCAGAGCAGGCCTTAATCGTTTTCCTCCGTTACTCAGGGTATACCAAATAGGCTCATAAAGTTCTTTCGGCAGCAGGGTTTTATCGATCCGCCGGATTTCGCGGTCTATTATTCTTTGTAACTCATCAAATGTTTTCATCGTACTGGTGGATGATTTTTTCGTAATAACAGGGAAGGCACAAGCAGGAGATTAGTTACAACGGCAACCAGCAGGGTAATACTCACCAGAAATCCCATAGCCACCGTTCCACCGAATTTTGATAACATAAATATCCCGAAGCCCATAAACAAAATACAAACCGTATAAATAATACTAACCCCCACATCCTGAAGTGCCATGATCACCGCCTCCGGTTGTGAAGTATTGGGCACAGCCAGTTCCTGGCGGTATTTTGCCAGGTAGTGAATAGCGGTGTCCACGGCAATTCCAAAAGTTACACTAAATACCAGAACGGTTGATGGCTTGATCGATATCCCCACGTATCCCATCAATCCGGCCGTAAATATCAATGGTAAAAAATTGGCAAATAGGGTAATCAATACCATACGGAAAGATTTAAACATCCATGCCATAAACAATGCAATAAGTAGTATGGCCAATCCCAGGCTGACAAATAAGTTTTCAACCAGGTATTTTGTTCCCAGAGTGAATTTCAGGCTGGATCCGGTTAAAATTGTATGATAGCGATTCTCCGGAAATACTTTTCTGAGGTGTTGCTGGATGGTATCCTGCAGAAGCAACATCCGGTTAATACCTACATCGGCCACACGCACGTTGATTCGGGCAATCCGGTTGGTTGAATCGATAAAAAACCGAATAGCCGGATTGCGTTCCATTTGCAGCCCGAAATATCTTAAAATAAACGCCTGTTCTGTTCTGCTGGGTAATTTAAACTGGCGTTCTTCTCCGTTAAAATAAGCTTGCCGGGCAAATTTTAACCCATCCACAAAGGAGAAACTTTTGCTCAGATCGGGTATTCCTGCCAGAAATTGTTGAAACTCGTCAACTTTAACAATAAAAGGATGTTGGAATACCCCGTTAGGTTTACGGGTATCGATGGCAATCTCCATGGGCATTACCCCATTGATCTGTTTTTCAAAAAATTTAAGGTCCGAATAAAGAGGATCATTCTTGGGCAAATCATCCACAATATATCCGGTTGAATGCATTTTGGTCATGCCGAAAGCTGCAAAAACCACCAGCACAATCACACCAATAAAGATCCATTTGCGGCGACGGGTCACTAAAAAAACAAAATATTCCACCACGCGTGTGATGTAACGGTTATCCAGGTGGCGCACCTGTTGGGATGCCGGTATCGAAAGAAAGGAGAGTAGTATCGGGATCAGGGTAATTGAAATCCCAAACATGAGGATAATCCCTATAGACGCTATTTGCCCGAAGGTGAACAGAATCATATTCTTAATCACCATAAAAGTAGCGAAACCGGCAGCGGTGGTAAGATTAGTCATAAAGATCGGGGTCCCTACTTTTTGAATAGCACGATGAAGTGCTTTGATTTTATTCTGATATCTCCTGCATTCCTGATGATAACGGTTTATCAGAAAAACTCCGTTTGGAATACCGATCACAATCAACACCGGCGGGATCATAGAAGATAACACCGTCAGGCGGTAATCCAGCATAGCCATAATACCCAGCGTCCATGTCACCCCAACTGCCACGGTGGCCAGTGACAACATCACCACCCGCCATGATTTAAACAGCAACAGTAAAATAAAGCCGGTGATCATGGTAGCCAGAAACAGAAATATAAAAAGTTCGCGCTTGATTTTCCGGGCATATTCTGTCCGCACATAAGGAAGACCCGAATAATGCACATCCAGGTGCATCTGTTCTCCCATTTGATTTACATGCGTGACGATAGATTTAATGATCTTTACCCGGCCGGAGGTATTGATAAATTGTTCATCCATACTCATCACCATGACATAAAAATGGGTTGAATCATTATAAACCAAATCTTTATATATCGGCAGAGATCGAAATACAGTAACGAGGCTGTCCAGTTTTTGTTGGCTTTTGATACTGTCGGGGAAAAGAGGATAAAATTCAAAGGATTTTTTTTCACTGTTTTTTTTCAGTCCGATTACATCATACACCGACAACACACTGTTGATCCCGTGAACCTGCAGGATCCAATCTTTTAACCGCTCAAATTCACGGTATTTCTCCAGTCTGAAAAAATCAGGATCCTGAATCCCCAAAAAGAACAGGGTGCCGTCTTCACCAAACAGTTGTTTGAATTGTTCATATTCAATTGAGACAGAGTCTGAATCAGGCAACATTCCGCTGTATCCGTAATCCATCTGTAAATCCCGGATTTGCCAGGCCATAAACCCGGTAACCCCTATTAAAACAATAATCAGGAGTACTCGGTACTTCAGAATAAAACGGGCTATTTTTGACCAAACCATGTTCCGTGATACAACTTATCCTTACCAGCAGATATGAGGCGCTAAATTAATACTTATCCGCTGTTTTACAAACGTTCACGGTCTGTTTTGAGATTCGACATATTTCCGGAAGAGTACAAGACAAACATTACTTTCACCGTAACTTAACTTTTGATTAACTTTCAACCGTTCCGGCATAATTAATTTTCATTTAATTTGCATCAGGATAAAATTAAACCATGGAAACCTTTTACATCATTGTAATAGTCATCCTTTTTCTGTTAGCCATTTCAGACTTAATTATCGGGGTAAGTAATGATGCCGTCAATTTTCTCAACTCTGCGATCGGCTCAAAAGTAGCCTCCTTTCGTACCATCATGATTATTGCAGGAGCCGGAGTTTTGGTTGGAGCCACCTTTTCAAGCGGTATGATGGAGGTTGCCCGAAAAGGTATTATTCATCCGGATCAGTTTTATTTTTCCGAGATCATGCTGATTTTCCTGGCAGTTATGCTTACCGACATTATCCTGCTCGATTTTTATAATACTTTCGGTCTCCCCACCTCAACCACGGTTTCCATTGTTTTCGAATTATTAGGTGCATCGGTAGCACTGGCCACCATTAAAATGCATGTACTCGGTCAACCGTTGTCTGAAATGAGCAAGTACATCAATTCAGCAAGTGCCATGATCATTATCTTCGGTATCCTGCTGTCTGTGGTAATTGCGTTTGTAGTAGGTGCAATCGTACAGTATCTGAGCCGCATTCTTTTCAGCTTTAACCTGAAAAACACCTATAAACGTTATGGAGGGATTTTCGGTGGTTTAGCCATATCGATTATTCTCTATTTCATTTTAATCAAAGGGGCCAGAGGAGCCTCTTTTATGACCGACGCATCGATTTTATGGGTTAAAGAAAATACTCTGGGAATCCTTGCTATCAGCTTCGTGGGATGGTCATTGATCCTTCAGTTTCTGATCTGGTTCACCCGGATCAATATTTTTAAAGTGATTGTGCTTGCAGGAACTTTTTCCCTGGCGATGGCTTTTGCCGGTAACGACCTGGTGAATTTCATCGGTGTTCCTCTTGCCGGACTTGAATCATTCAAGACTTATCTGGCTACTGAAGGAAGTAACCCCGACGGATTGCTGATGACAGCGCTGCAGGGTAAAATCCATACACCCACTCTTTATCTTTTGGTAGCAGGGTTAATTATGGTAACTACTCTCTTCTTCTCACGAAAAGCCAGAAGTGTGACAAGGACTACCATTGATTTGAGCAGACAGGAGGCCGGGTATGAACGTTTTGAATCCACCGGTTTTTCACGGGCATTGGTCCGGCACAGCCGGGTCATTAATGAATTCATCAAAAAGATCCTTCCGAAAAGAGTACTCATTTCAGTTGAACAACGTTTTGATCGTTCAGGATTAACCAATTCAAACCAGGCTTCTTTTGATCTGGTCAGGGCATCGGTAAACCTGGTTGTGGCAGCTGTCTTAATCGCTTTCGCCACCTCCCTGAAACTTCCTCTTTCTACAACTTATGTCACCTTCATGGTAGCTATGGGCTCTTCTCTTTCTGACCGGGCATGGGGGCGTGAGAGTGCCGTTTACCGGATAACCGGGGTTTTAGTGGTCATCATGGGATGGTTTGTAACCGCTCTGTTGGCATTTACGTCTGCCTTTATCATGGGATATCTGATCTATTATGGGAAGCTGCCTGCGATCCTTACTCTTGCAGCGCTGGCAATTTTTCTTGTGGTTCGTTCGCAAATGATTCACCGTAAGAGAGAAGAAAAATTGAAAAGAGAAAATGACACGGACCAGTCTCCAACTGATCAACGTAGTAAACTGGAACGCAGTTCATCCAAAATAATTGATATTTTAAGTCAATACGATCGAATTTATATTGATATTATTACGGCGCTGCAGGGTGAAAAGAGGAAAAAACTGCAACGTCTGTCAAACGAACTCAGTGAACTAAATCATTCAATTAAGCAGCTTAAATTAAAAATACCCGAAACCATTCGTTCTCTGAGTGATGAAGAGATGGATTCAGGACAGGCATATATTCAGATTTTGGATTTCCTGGGTGAAGCCAATCATTGTCTCCTTTTTATTGCCCGGCCCGCATTTGATCATGTAAGTAACAACCATCAGGAACTCAATGCCGATCAGCAAAGTGATCTGTCTGCTATCGGCGAAATGGTTACTACACTGATTCAAGAAGCACTCGAAATGATAAATAATCAAAATTTTGAAAAGTTATCCTCTTTTGCAACTCTTCAGGACTCTTTGCTTGAACAGATCAGTCGTGCCGAAAAAAGACATCTCAAAAGGATTAAAAAAGGATCCATAAAAACCCGAAACAGTGTGCTTTATATCGGTATATTACGTGAAACGCGAGGACTCACACTTTTTCTGCACAACCTCACAAAAGCTTACGCCAATTTGCTCGCCCATTCTTCAATAAGCACGGGTGGATCACCCGGTCACCAGGAAAATTAATGAACAGAATGCACCCCGAGCTCTTTTAACTTCGTTTCAAGCATGGATACATTTCTCGGTTTAGCCAGAATTTTCAGATTGTGATCCATCAATATCATGGTGGGAGTAGCACGGATACCGTAATCGTAGGCAATCGGACTGTCCCATCCTTTCAATTCCGAATAGTTGATCCAGCTGTACCCTCCCTGTTGGATAGCCTGTTGCCACTCTTTACGGGACTCATCCACCGAAATAGCCACTATCTCAAAATCCTTACCATGATACCGTTCATAGAGTTTTTTCAGCCCGGGCATCATTTCTGCGCAATGAGGACACCAGCTTGCCCAGAAAACAACCAGCTTATACCGGGCATTCAATTCGCTCAGCAGAATAGTTTTTTGATCCGGTTGCGGAAGAATAATTTCGGGAGCCTGTTTCCCGACCTTTGTCTTTTGAATGGATTCAAGCAAATCTTTCCACTCTTTTGCTTTTTCAGGGTCTTTACAATCTGATTCAGTCAGGTAGAATTCAGTTAGATAAGCAAAAAAAGTTTCATATTCCGACCGTTCTGCCCATTCGGCAATATCCTCTAAAATAGCATGAAAAAGAACATCATTGACCGCTGCCAGTGACATCAGTCGGTCAAGCCCTTTTTTCATAGTTTCCTCCACCTGATCAGGCGGATAAGCTTGTGGAATCATCCTGAAAAACGTTCTTACTTTACCCATCAGAGCAGGAGCATATAATTGGGCGGTATCCGTGAAATCCACCAGATCGAAAAAATGATCCAGCAGGTATTTCAACTCCCGGTCTTTAGGTATTTCAACAGGCACGGGTGGGTTCATCTCCGTTTTCAAAAACCTGGCGGTAAAACTACCGGGATATTTTGAAATCAGTTCACGGGTAACCTGATCGGGATTAGCAGATGAAATTTTTTGCAGTTCATTGAGTACCTGTCGATAAAACGGATCACCCGGTTCGTACAGATGCAACAACTGTTGCAGTGCATCGTTCTTTCTCTTCAGAATCACGGCATGATCCATATATCTCTTCAACAGGCGGTTTTCATCTGAACAGATTACCTTCAGGCTATCCAGCACCGAATGGTAACTGGTTTGCAGTTCAACCGGTTCACGATTGAAAATAAAATCCCAATACGTGTTTGGGCCCACAACCACACGGTACATTCCGGGGTGTGCCGAAGGAGGTAAAACAAATGTAATCAGACCTCCCGGAAGCTGCACTTGAGCCGAATCTATCACGTGTGTCTTGATCCCCGAATACTCCAGCAGAAATGCTCTTTTATTAGGCATTCCGTTCACCCGGATCCGGACAGGGTATTGTGCCTGCACTGTCAGACTTTGCAACATCCAGGCACATCCCGCAATCCAAATAATTTGTATGAATCTTTTCATGATTACGTACGCAAAACCTCTGCGCCGCTGATGATCTCGATTATTTCACTGGTAATAGCTGCCTGACGTGCTTTATTGTATTCAATATTCAAATCATGCAGCATTTTGGTAGCATTATCGGTTGCCTGGTACATGGCGGTCATTCTGGCTCCGTGTTCCGCCGCCACCGAATCCAGTATGGTTTTATGCAGTTTCACCCGAAGGGCTTCGGGCACTAATGTGGTAATCAGATATTCCAATGTGGGTTCGAACAGGTAAAAAGGTATTTCCCGGTGAGATTCTTCTGCCAGCGGCAGTTCAACAGGTAAAAACTGTTCGTGGATGACTGTCTGGGTAGCTGCGTTTTTAAATTGATTATACACTAAATCCACACGGTCATACCGGCCATTACGGAATTGATTCATCAAGGTATCCGCTAATGTTCGTGTTTGTTCATATGATGAATCTTCCAACAGATGATCAAACCGTTCCCATGTTCCGTATCCTTTTCCTTTCAATATTTCTCCCCCCTTTCTGCCGATCAACAGCAGGTCCAGTTTTTTTGCAGACCATTGAGCCGGATACCGGTCATCGATTAATTCCTGAGCGGCACGCACAACATTAGCATTAAAACCGCCACAAAGACCTCTGTTTGCTGAAACCAGCACCAATAAAACTTTGCCGGGTTCGCGCTGTTCCGCATAGGGATTTTCAATGTTCGATTCCACGACTCCACTCAGATGAGCCAGGATATCATTCAATTTATTGGCATACGGACGGATCTGTACAATGGCATTCTGGGCCTTTTTCAACTTTGCTGCTGATACCATTTTCATGGCATTGGTGATTTGTCGGGTCGATTTTACCGACGAGATTCTCTGACGTATCTCTTTAAGACTGGCCATAAATATTCAGCAGGTTTATTTTTTAAATTTCGCGGAGAGTTCCGCAGCTATTTTTATCAGTGTTTCCGAAGTTTTCTCTGTCAGAACACCTTCATTCAGTTCATCCAGTATCTTAACATATTTCAGGTGCAGCAGTTCAATAAGTTCTTTTTCAAAATCTTTCACTTTATCCACCGGGACATTCTGCAGCAAACCCTTGGTTCCGCAGAATAATATCGCAATCTGGTCACCAACCGGAACGGGTTGATGCAGTCCCTGCTTCAGGATTTCGACATTACGGGCACCCTTACCCAGCACAGCCAGCGTAGCCGCATCCAGATCCGAACCAAATTTTGAAAAGGCTTCCAGTTCGCGGTATTGGGCCTGATCGATTTTCAATGTACCGGCCACTTTTTTCATAGCTTTGATCTGGGCGGCACCACCCACTCTTGATACCGAAATACCTACGTTGATAGCCGGTCGTATTCCACTGTTAAACAGGGCCGATTCAAGAAAAATCTGTCCATCCGTAATAGAAATCACATTAGTAGGAATATAGGCTGATACATCTCCGGCCTGAGTTTCTATGATAGGCAGGGCCGTTAATGATCCTCCGCCTTTGACCATGGGTTTCAATGGTTCAGGCAGATCATTCATCTGTCTGGCAACTTCATCACTCTCAATAATTTTGGCCGCTCTTTCGAGGAGTCGGGAGTGGAGGTAAAAAACATCCCCCGGATAGGCTTCTCTTCCGGGAGGGCGACGGAGCAACAGCGAAACTTCACGATAGGATACTGCCTGTTTTGACAGATCATCGTAAATAATCAATGCATCCCGTCCACTGTCGCGAAAGAACTCTCCGATGGCAGCACCTGCAAACGGTGCATAAAACTGTAACGCAGCCGGATCACTTGCATTGGCAGAAACAATGATGGTATAGGGGCTTGCACCAAAATCTTCGAAGGTTTTCGCAATTTGTGCCACGGTAGATCCTTTTTGTCCTATAGCCACATAGATACAGTAAACCGGTTTGCCTTTTTCATAATTTTCACGCTGGTTGATAATAGTATCCACT